>Ga0182030_10000663_pt1 | contig 66562 bp, 59 predicted proteins | sample 812S3MmetaG_FD_121299 | JGI IMG/M metagenome (GOLD analysis project Ga0182030, IMG submission 121299) | Permafrost microbial communities from Stordalen Mire, Sweden - 812S3M metaG (Illumina Assembly) | ecosystem: Environmental > Terrestrial > Soil > Wetlands > Permafrost | place: Sweden... | reverse complement strand
TTCACTTATTCACTTCTTCCCTCGTTCCCTCGTTCCCTTAAAATAAATCCATGTTCACCGGGATCATCGAGCAGACAGGAAATCTCGTCAGCCTCACCGATCGCGGGGGCGTTCGCCGCATCACGGTTGAAGCGCCGGGCATTGCGTCGCGTCTGCGCGAAGGCGATTCGCTCGGCGTCTCCGGCGTCTGCTTGACCGCGCTCGATCCCGACCCCACGTACTTCCACGCGGACCTGGCGCAGGAAACGCTGGATCGCACCTCGCTCGGCTCGCTTGCACCCGGCGCGCGTGTCAATTTGGAATTGCCCACCGCAGCGGGCAGCCCGCTCGGCGGCCACATCGTGCAAGGCCACGTCGACGGCACGGGCGTGATGACCGCGCTCGACCCCGTCGTCCCCGAGTCCAGCCCCAACTTCGACCGCCAAACCACCGACTGGACCCTCAAGGTTCGCGTCCCCGAAAACGTTCGCCAATGGATGGTCCAGAAAGGCTCGGTCGCCGTCGAAGGTATCAGCCTCACCATTGCCGATTTCGATGGCGAGGAGATCGCGATCGCTATTCTGCCGCTCACCTACTGGCGCACCAATCTGCATACGCTCGCCGTGGGCGCGCCCATGAACATTGAGGCGGATGTGCTGGTGAAGCTGGCCGCTATGCAGATGCAGGCCGCGAAGAAGCCGGAGTTCGACATCACCGAGGCTTGGCTGATGGCGAACGGGTATTGAAAGCCAGTTCGTGGTTCTTCGTTCACAAATTGTGGGGGCTGCAAAATCCGTTGTCATGCGAGCTTCCGGCTCACACCACCCTACGGCTTCACCGGCAACTTCGGCGGGGCCATCACGTAGTCGTCGCCCACTCGCGCAAGGATCTGCGCGCGCCGGTCGGTCAGTAGTTTTAGCCGCTTCGTGACTTCGATGAATTCTTTCTGCTTTTCAGCAGTCAGCCCAGAAGAATCGACCGGTTCATTCGGTGCGGCTCCAACTGGCTTCCCTCCGACCTCGATCCTGCTCAGCTCAATCTCATCCAGGTCTTTCTGCAGCACCGGAATCTCGCGGTCGATCAGCAGCGGCTTGATCACCGTTTTCTTCTCGCGCCCGGCGGCCAGCTCGTTGCGGTTGTTTTCGCCCCACATGGGCAGAATGCCCACGTGCCCAAGCTCCACGCGAATCCCGCCCGGACCGTAGTCCTTGCGCACGGCGGAGAACAGGCCGATCATCTCGTCGCGCGGATCGCCATTGGTGTCCGGCATCAACCCGTCGACGTAGGTGCGCGACTGGTTCGATAAAAAGTTGCCCAGCGAATAAAAAATCAAGGTGTCGCGGCCATCCCCGGTGCGGTAGGTTTCCACCGGCTGCAGTGCGTGGGGATGATGGCCCACCACAACTGAAGCGCCCGCCTCCAGCATCTTGTGCGCAATGTCCACATCCTCCGGCCTCGGCGCCGGCGAGTATTCGATGCCCCAGTGGATCGAGATCACCAGAAAATCGCACTGCGCGCGCGCCGCCTTCACAGCCGCCAGCACCGTGGCCTCGTCCGCGCCCGGCGCGCCGCCCGACTCTCCCGGATACGGAAAGAAGTTCACGTGCGGCTGCGCTGCATCGTCGGGATTGCGGTTCCCGTTCAGCCAGCGCGTCATCCCCAGCCAGCCCACCTTGATGCCGTTGCCCTCGGTGATCACCGGCTGCCACGCCTGGGCCGCGTTGTCTGAAGTTCCTGAAAACAGCAGCCCCGTCTCGCGCAGGTGATCGCGCGTCTCGGCAAACCCGGCCCAGCCCTGGTCCATCACGTGGTTGTTGGCAAAAGAAACAATCTTGATTCCGCTGGCCTTGAGCGCCTCCGGCAAAACCACCGGAGCTTCGAAAAGAAACGCCTTCGACCCCTTGGAATGAATCGGCGCCACCGGGGTTTCCAGGTTCACAAATCCAAAATCCGCCCCGTGGAATACGTCTGCAACGTCGGAAAACAGCGCCGCCCAGCCCTGCTCCCCATCGCCCCCTGCGGCCGCCGCGGCGCGCACCGCCTCATGGGGAATCACGTCGCCGGCCACGGCAAAGCTTAACTGTGCTATCTCGTGCGGGTACGGGACCACAGCCGCCGCATTCCGGCGGGAATGAAATCCCGCCCATAGGCCGAGTGCGGCAATGGCCAGAACTGTCGCTCCGGCCGCCAGCCACCTGCGGTTACGCGTCAGTTGACCGCTTCGCCCGGTCCATTTTGCGCCCGCAGAAAAGCCCTGCTGTCTGCCTTCCATCTCCCAGTTCATGGTCCGCCGCAATCGTTCCCCTTTTCCTGAACGCAACCAGCATACACGGCTCGCGGTGGCTTCTCGACTCTATCCCCGCCGCAAATGAGCGCCGGCCGCCGCAAGCTCGTCTATTCAGTTGCTGATACTGATACCCTTGAACAAGGGAAACCACTAAAGGACGGTCGGCGCCGGACGCGGCGCTTTACCCGTAACGGGAACTATGGCAGAGTTCGTAATCAAGCTGGCCGATGAGCGTGGCCGGGTGCAGGAGCAGGTGCAGACCGCGGCTACCGCCGAGGAGCTGCGCGCCCGCTTCATACACGCCGGATACCACGTGTTTTCAGTGCGCGCGCGCACCGGGATGGGCCTGTTCGGTAAGCGGCGCAAGGTCAAGCTCGAGCCATTCCTCATCTTTAATCAACAGTTTCTCACCCTCATCCGCGCCGGCCTGCCCATTCTGGGCTCCCTCGAAATGCTGGGCAAAATTCAGAAAAACGCGCAGTTTGCCGGGCAGTTGAGCGATGTCGCGGGAAGATTGAAAACCGGCGAATCCCTCTCCGCGGCCTTCGAGGCCCAATCCGGGTTTCCCGTCATGTACACCACCACCCTGCTGGCCGGCGAGCGCTCCGGCAATCTGCAGGAGGTTCTCGAGCGGTACGTCAGCTTCCAGAAGATCTCGCTCACTTTCCGCAAGAAAATGGTCGGCTCGCTCATCTACCCCGGCGTGCTCATCACCCTGGTTTGCGGGCTCATGACCTTCATGTTTACCGTGGTGGTGCCGCAGTTTGCCGTGCTCTATGACCAGATGGGTTCCAAGCTGCCGGCCATGACCATGGCCCTGTTGAGCTTCGGAAAGTGGCTGCAGCACAATATTCTCTTCATCGCCCTCGCGGCTCTGGGATTGGCCACTGCGTTCTACCGCTTCTCCATCACCGAGCGTGGCCGGGACATGATCGACGGGGTCCGCATCAAACTGCCGGTTTTTGGCAATATCTGGCTGAAGTACCAGGTGGCGCTTTTCTCTCGTACCCTCTCCACCCTGCTCACCGGCGGTCTGCCGCTGGTGCCGTCCCTTGAGACGGCTGCCCGCTCCATCTCGTCAAGACGCGTTTCAAAAGCCGTCCACGCCTCCATCGGCACCGTTCGCGAAGGCAAGAGCCTGGCCGATTCCCTGTCCGGAACCGGCGTCTTTCCCCTCCTGGCAACCGATATGATTACCGTGGGCGAACAGACCGGCGCCCTGCCTCAGATGCTCAATTCCGTTGCCGAATTCTTCGAGGAGGACGTCTCCACCGCCCTCGCCGCCGCACTCACCCTCATCGAACCGGCCATCCTCATCATCATGGGAGTGGTCGTGGTCTTTATTCTTATCTCGCTCTACCTGCCCATCTTCTCGCTGGGCCAGGCCGGCGGATAAGCAGGATAAAACGCTATGGCTGATGGCAATGTAATTACGCTTCCGGTGCCAACGTCCGGGGACGAGCGCGGACAGGCTGAAGCCCTGGCCCACCGGTATCACGCCGAGTTCGTTGACCTCAAGAACTTCAAGATTCAGCACGACCTGCTGCGCACCGTGCCCGTGGAACTCATGTTCCGCTATAACTTCGTGCCCATCGAGCAGCGGACCGACGCCTTGGTCATCGCGGTCAGCGATCCCTCCCGCCTCATGGTGCTCGACGAGATCGCCGGCCTGCTCGGGCAGCGCATTCATCCCCGCGTTGCCACCCTCTCGCAAATCACTGACCTGCTCAAGAAAACCGAGCAGTCGCAGCGCGTCCTCGATGAAGCCAGCGAAGGCTTGACCTTCGACGTGCTGACGGGCGACGAGAACTCCGACGAAAACATCTCCATCGAACGGCTGACCAGTGAGACTGAGGACATCAGCCCCATCATCCGCCTCGTCGATACCACCATCTTCACCGCGCTCGAGCGCCGCGCTTCCGATATTCATATCGAAACCAACGACGACTCCGTGGTCGTCAAGTACCGCATCGACGGCGTCCTGCAGGCGGCCATGGCGCCTATTGCCAGGGAGCACCACTCCACCATCCTCGGCCGCATCAAGATCATGAGCGAGCTCGACATTGCCGAACGCCGAGTCCCGCAGGACGGGCGCTTCAGAGTCCGCTACAAAGGCCGCCTGATCGACTTCCGCGTTTCCATCATGCCCACCGTTCACGGCGAAAATGCCGTGCTCCGCGTGCTCGACAAGGAGTCGATGAGCGAGAAGTTCCGCAACCTCACCCTCGACGTGGTGGGGTTTGCCGAAGAGGATCTGCGCCGCTTCCGGCGCTATATTCGCGAGCCTTACGGCATGGTGCTGGTCACCGGGCCCACCGGATCGGGCAAGACTACCACCCTCTATGCCGCGCTCAACGAGATCAAGAGCGACGAAGACAAGATCATCACCATCGAGGACCCGGTCGAGTATCAGATTCGCGGTATCACCCAGATTCCCGTCAATGAGAAAAAAGGGCTCACCTTCGCCAGGGGGCTCAGGTCCATTCTTCGCCACGACCCTGACAAAATCCTGGTGGGCGAAATCCGCGACCAGGAAACCGCGCAGATTGCCATCAATTCCGCCCTCACCGGCCACCTGGTTTTTACCACCGTCCACGCCAACAATGTGGTTGACGTGCTGGGACGCTTTCTCAACATGGGCGTCGAGGCCTACAACTTTGTCTCTGCCCTGAATTGCATCCTGGCCCAGCGCCTGGTCCGAACCATCTGCGAACACTGCGCCCAAAAGGTCTATTACACCGATGATGAGCTCGTAACCAGCGGCCTGAAACCGGAGGAGTGGCGCGGATTCGGGTTCCGCGAGGGCACTGGTTGCATGGAGTGCGGGGGAACCGGCTACCGCGGAAGAACCGCCATCCACGAATTGCTCGATTTGACCGATCCCATCCGCGAAATCATTCTGGAAAAGAAGCCCACCTCTGAAATTCGCAAGCTGGCCCAGAAAGAAGGCATGAGCTTTCTGCGCGAGTCGGCGATTGACCGCGTGCGGCGCGGTCTCACCACGCTCAGGGAAATCAACAAGGTGACGTTTATCGAGGCGTCGAGATAGACAGCCTCCGGCTGCGAAAGGAAACGGTGAATTCGATCCTGAAAGGGGCTAAACTCGCTTCTCAGCCCGGCGGCCGTCCGCCGTCGGCGGTGGAGATTACGCCGGAAGGCGTGCTGGCTGCTGCATTGGCTCAAGCCGGGCAGCCACCTGTTTATGCCTTCGAACCTCTGCCCGCCGGCACGGTCGTCCCCGGCATCGAGGAGCCCAACCTGCGCGCCCCGGACGTCGTTGCCGCCGCAATTCGATCGGCCCTGGGCAAGGTTTCTCCGCGCGGCCGCGCCGTTACACTGGTCTTGCCCGATTTGCTGGTTCGGGTGTTTGTGCTTGACTTCGATTCCCTCCCCGGCAAGCCCGCTGAAGCCATTCCGGTGCTGCGCTTCCGGCTCCGCAAGATGGTCCCCTTTGATGCCGAGCATGCCGGCGTCAGCTACCAGGTGCTGGCCCAGTCAAAGTCCGAGTGCAGGGTGCTCACGGCAGTCATGCCGGGACCTGTTTTGGAGGAATACGAAGCCGCGGTTCGCGCCGCGGGCTACGAGCCGGGCGCAGTGCTGCCCTCCAGCCTGGCAGCGCTCGAAATGGCCGAGTCCATGGAAGCCGTGCTCGCCGCCAACCTCAACCGGGTGGGCATTACCACTCTCATCGCCAATGGCCAGGACCTGCTCCTCTATCGCACCCTTGACCTGCCCGACGACCCGGCCGAGCGCATCGCCGAGATTCAACGCAATATCGCCGTCGCTGCCGCCTACTACGAGGACAAACTCGGCGCCCGGCCCCTCCGCCTCCACTACGCCGGAAATCGCGAAACCGCGGAGTTTGCCTCCTGGATCAACGATCCCGAACTCACCGTCGTCGAACTGACGCCCCGGCCTGAAAGCGGCGCCGTAACCTCTCTCGGGCACGAAAGCGTCGCCGCCGTTGCCGGCGCTTTGGTGGGGGCAAGCTGACCCATGCGCATCACTCTCAATCTCGCTACCCGTCCCTTTACCGATCTCGGACCGGCCATGAAGCGCCTGCGCATTGCCATCGGCGTGCTCGCCCTGGTTTCGCTCGGGCTTCTGCTGGGGCTGCACTTCCTCCATCAGAAGGCCGAAGAAGCGCGCGCCCGCGAACACTCCCTCGATGGCGACATCGCCCGCATCACCAGCGAGCGGCAGGGCTATCAAAACATGATGCAACGGCCCGAGAATGCTTCTTTCATGGTCCAGGTCGCTAACCTCAACCAGCTTTTCGACGAAAAGTCGTTTTCTTGGACGCTGGCCATGGAGAATCTTGAAACCGTGCTGCCCGGCGGCGTGCAGGTCACCCAAATCGACCCCGAGCGCGCTAAGCTCGATCCGGAACTCGCCAAGACTCACCCCGAACTCGTCAGGAACCAGAAAATCACTCTCCACCTGCGGGTTGTGGGACCGCACGACCTGGCTGTCGAACTGGTGCGGAATCTGGAGCACTCCAACCGTTTTATGACGCCCCGCATCGTGGGCGAAAATGCCGAGACGACCAACAGTAGCCCCAACCGCCAGTTGGAGCCGGTCAGCGCATCCAACCGATTCGATTTCGATATCCTGGCCGACTACAACCCGCCCGCGCCCGATCAGCGCAAGACATCCGCAAAAACGGAACAGGAGCAGGCGCCCTCCGAGGGTGACACTGGCAATCCGCCCCCTCCGGCGCATCGCGTTCCCGGATTCAGGCAGGAAAAAGCCCGCGGCTCATACACCGGCGCCCCGCCGCCGCAACCCGCGCCCATTCCACGCGGTTACCACGTTCCCGCGAATGGAGGCCCGCAATGACCGGCGAAGCTCCTTCCGTTTGGCGCGAGCGTCTGACCTCTCCCCTGACCTGGCATTACGTCGGGTTCGCAGTGCTGCTTGCCGTTGTCATTGTCCTGGGGGTTCGCCTCGGCATGGATTGGACTGCGACCGATAGCCACTCCAACGATGTGCTGGCCGGCAAGCAAATTGAGCTCAAGGCGCTCGAAATGCAGACCGCTCCCTTGCGCGGACTCGACAAGCGCGTGGATAAGTCCCGCGCTGAGATGAAGACTTTCTTCGAGAAGCGCATCCCGCCAAACTACTCTTCTATCTCCAATCGGATTGACGAGTTGGCGGTGGCCTCCGGTGTGCGGTGGACCCGGCTCCAATACACCCAGAATCTCCCCGGCGCAGACCTCACTGAGATTTCAATGGATGCAGGCATCACCGGCGACTACACCCAGATCATGCACTTTGTGAACAGCCTGGAACGCGACCAGATTTTCTTTGTGATCCGCGCCATGTCGCTCACCGGCCAGCAGGGCGGCCTGGTGAGCCTGCGGCTGCAGGTTTCCACCTGGCTGCGGCCCGCCGATGCCGAAGCCAGCGGTTTGCCGGCCACACCGCAGCCCGGCGAAGCGCAACCCGCGCAGGCCTCCGCTGGCAAGGAGGGCGAGTAGCCATGGCCCTTCAAAAAGGAATCGTAAACAAGCGCCAGGTTTACATCGTGGTGGCCCTGTTCACCGTCGTTCTCGCCGGTGGAGGGTGGGAGCTTTACCAGTACTTCTCGGGCCCGCCGGCGACTGTCCCGGCGCCGGTTGCAGCCGCCCCGGCCAAGACCAAATCAAAGGCGGCGGCAGGAAACGCCGCGGCGCCCGCGGGGCAGGAAGCGCAAAAACTGACCAACGCCGGCATCGACCCCACGCTGCATTTCGAAAAACTGCCCCCGAGCGAGAATGTCGATTATGAGGGCAGCGGCAGGAACATCTTTTCGGCCAATTCGGCGCCGGTACCGATCGAAAAGAATCTCGCCGGCGCGCGGCCCGGTCCCAGCTCCGGCGCGGTGGCGGCCAACACTCCTCCGGCGCCGCCGCCCGTGCCCAAGCCTCCGGCCATTGACCTCAAATACTTTGGCTACTCCAAGGCCAACAAAACCCTCAAGGCCTTCTTCGTGCACGGGGACGACATCTTCATGGCCACCACCGGCCAGATCGTGGACCATCGATACAAGGTCAACTCCATCAAGCCCGACAGCGTGGAGGTAACCGACATGAGTTACAACAACACCCAAACCCTGACTTTGTCTTCGTTCTGAGCGGACGCTTCCATGAGCAACCTCCTTCCAACTCGGCGTCGCGCCAAGCCTTCTGAAGACGGCTACATGCTGCTCGCCGTCGTTTTCCTTCTGACCCTCCTTACGCTTGCCCTTTCCATTGCCGTGCCTCGCATGTCCAAGGCCATCCAGCGCGACCGCGAAGTTGAAACCATGCATCGCGGCAAACAATATATCCGCGGCATCCAGCTTTACTACAGAAAATTTCACGCCTATCCGCCCAGCGTCGACGCCCTGGTCAAGACCAACGAGATCCGCTTCCTGCGCAAGAGATACATCGATCCCATGACCGGCAAAGATGATTGGAAGCCCATCCTCTTCGGTCAGAACAAGGCCCCTACCGCGATGGGTTTTTTTGGCCAGCCTCTGTCCACCGGAGGATCGATCGCCGGGATTGGCCCCAGCGGCGGAAACGGCTTGAACGGCGGAAACGGCTTGAACGGCGCCAGCGGCATGAACGGTCTGAACGGTTCCTCATCCGGCGGTGGGCTGTTCAACTCCTCGCCCGGAGGCGCTTCACCCTTCGATTCGTCCAATTCCGGAAGCAACCCAACAACGCCCTCGGGCTCGACCGATAACGGCTCCGGAATCACTGGCAGCGGTACCGATTCATCCGGCGGCAGCGCCGGTGGCAACGCCCTCAACGGCAGCTCAACTTCGGGAACCACGGGGACCGGCACGGGAACGGGCACCGGCCTGGGTGGACAAACCGGCGGCCAGACCTTCGGCGGCGCAGGCATCATCGGCTTCTCTCCCGCCAGCCCTAAACCGTCCATCCTGGTCTACAAGAAAAAGGAACACTACAACGAGTGGGAATTCGTCTATGACCCGATCATGGAGCTGAAAACCATACCCGGCGGCGCAACCGGGCTTGGTGGCGCCACCAACGGGTCAGGAGTACCTGGCTTTGGCGGCTCAAGCGGCGGCTCAGGCAGCGGATTCGGCGGCTCAGGCAGCGGATTCGGATCGACTCCGCCCCAGACTCCCACCGCGCCTGCTCCACCGCAGTAGCGAGAGATCCATCGCAACCCGGCGCAAATGCAAACGGCCCGTCTCCATCCGGAGACAGGCCGTTCGACGATCGGGTGATTCGCGCCAATTCCTCGGCGCTCAGACTTCAGTTACACGCTGAATGAAGAGCCGCAGCCGCAGGTCGACTTCACCTGGGGATTCTCAAACTTGAAGCCGGCCGCCTCCAGCGTCTCGACATAATCGACGATGCAGCCGTTCAGATACATCAGCGAGGTGGCGTCGACAAACACCTTCAGGTCGTCAAAGCTGAAGACCTTGTCCATCATCCCGCTCTGGTTCTCAAAAGCCATCGAATACTGGAAGCCGGAGCAGCCTCCGCCGACCACGCCGATGCGCAGCCCCGCGGGAAGCGGATCCTGCGTCGCCATAATCTCGCGAACCTTCGCAATGGCCTGGGGTGTCAGGATAAGCGGCGATTTCTTGACTGATTCTTCCTGCTGCGGTGCGGCGGTTGCGGTTGCCATGGTCTCTCCCGGTTATAGAGTTGATTGCCGTTGTTTCAAGAGTACCGTTCAGCGGGCAACGATACAAGCCCCTTTTCGGCATTTCCTATTGGATGCTATGGATACCCGGAAAGTCGCAGGATGGATAAGGCCTCTTGAACCTGCTGTCTACCGCCGCCGGAAGGAACGAAATGCTGCGAATTCCAGCGAAAAAGATCCGCTTCACGGAGAATTAATCGGACAATTCCGCTTGATCTGGACTATTATGTTCACCCAAAAGGCTCCACTGCTCACGAGACCGCGATTCCCTACGGACCCGGAAGTATCTGGGACTAGGCAAGCTTCTTGGAGGTGGATATGACGTTTGTCCCTATCATGGGTACGGTCTGGAGTGCCTTCATCGCTGTGAGGGCCGTCCTCTATATTTATCGTTCCCGCCTGACCCGCGACGAAGAGGACCAGATCTTCCTGGACGACTCCTTTCAACACGAGAAGATGGCCCAGGAAGCGATTATCGCTAAAGTCACGAAAATTGAGCCGGCGATGAAAGTGATGAAGTGGCTGGTCGTGGCCATGACCCTGGCCGTCGTGGGCTATTACGTGCGCGACATCCTGGTTCACCTGAACGTGATCGGATAAAGCACACCCGTCGGGCCGATGACTACCTCGGCCTCGATTGTGGGCAGTGTCTTCGGATTGCGCCGACAATGAGCGTACGCCGCTCCCGTGCCCTATCGAATTCCAGCCTCGAATAGCGTCAGCTGCGCATCCGCCGAGGCCGGCAAACCCGGCCCGGTCAACCCGCCAAAACACGACCGCTTCAGCCGCGGACTACTTGAACTGCCTCACCATGTCTAAGGCGTAGTAACCAACAACGAAGAGCGTCATCGCCAGCAAAGTCCACATCACCAGGCGCTGAACCGGTTGCACCTTGTTCACCCTGGCAATGATCGCAGCCTGCTCAACCTTCAGGTGTTCAAATGATTCTTGCAACACCAGTTGGTCGTCCTCATCGCGGCTTAACCTGGAAATGTAAAGTTTCACACCAATAAAAAACAGAACCAACACGCCCCAGACAGCCCACATCGCCGGTACAAAGGTCATCATCCACCTCGGAAAAATCTGCCCGCCCCAATCAGCTTGCGCCGCTATGAAGAACCGCAACCACCTAACCAGTGGATGTAGAACCGCAGCCACGTAACCAAGGGAGCCTTACGATTGAAAATCATAGCGCCGGGAAAGACGACTTTGTGGTGATGACAATCACGCGTGTAAGCGAAGGATCAATATTGGCACGCCCGCAAGAGAAAGATCGTCAACGGGAAAGTCCCACAGGGAAAGTCTCCACAGAGAAACTCTCCAGGGGAAAAGTCTCTTCTCCCCTCGAACCCAGCCAATGAAATCGAGCCTTCTCCCGCCCCATGCAGAACCGAAACAGAGAATGATCCCGGAAGCAACCAGGACCGCCCATCCCCTGGTCCCCGTTCACTTCTTCACTTATTCACTTCTTCACTCGTTCCCCTATTCCCTATTCCCTGTCTTTCTCACTCCACTTCCTGCTTGGCGCGGTAGCCGTCGCGGGCGATGATGTCGTATTTAAGCTGCTTCTTCTTCTTGTCCTGCATGTGCAGCGGCTGGCCTTCCTCGTCCACCAATACCACTCGCAGCTTGCGATACGTGCCATCCTGCTTCGGGTTGCTGGGGTGATACACCAGTTGATACTTGGCGCGAATATTCTCGTTGATGCCCTTCACCATGTCGGGCAGCTCGCCGGTGAACTTCGGCTGGAAGCTCATGCCTCCGGTGGCGCTGGCAAAGGCGTGCATTTCGTTGGCAGCTTGCAGATACGTCATGTCCCGCATCCCTCCCATCATGCCCCCCCTGCCCTCGTTCATCTCCTCCATTAGGCCCCCGGTCGAGATGGTGTAGATGGTCACGTTCTGCGCTGTCTTAACCCTCGCCAGAATCTTGTCGAAGGTGAGCTTTGACATGGTATCCACGCCCGATGCAATGAGAATGATGTACTTCCGTCCCTCGATGCGATCCAGGCGATCGAGCGACTCGTAAAGCGCGTCGAAGACATTGGTCTCGCTGAATGCGGCCGGCATCGCCACCGACATGGCCAGCGAGTTGAGTGCTTCCTGGATCTGGCGCTTGTCCTGGGTGAAGTCGACCTCGATATGCGTCTTCATGTCAAAGGTCATCAGGGCCACTTCATCCTGGGGGCGCAGTTGCTGCGTAAACGCCCACGCTGAATTCAGCATGTCAACTCTGAACACCCAACCCTTGGCGGCGTACTCGCATAGCAGCAGCGCCGTAATTGGCGCTTCCACGCGCTTGAATCCTTGAACCTTCTGCTCCACGCCGTCCTCATAGACACGGAAATTCTCCGGCTTGAGACCAGGGACGAACTGGCCGGTCTTTTCCAGCAGCACGCCCACATCGACTGTGACTTCGGGAACGTCGACGCGCAGCGAGATGTTGCCTAACCCTTCCGGGTTCGTCACCTTGGGCGCCGCCGGAGCAGGCGGTGGAGCGGGCTCCTCGTCGGGATTTTTCTTCGGCACCGCAATCACACCGGTGTCCCCGCTGGGACCGCCCGCGTCCGGCACGGTCTGGTCTGGCTGCTGCGGCTGTTGCGGCTGCGGGCTCGGCGGCGGAGTCGGGTTCTGGGCACGGCTCATCGGAGCCGCTGCAAGCGCCAGAACAGCAACGATCAGCGACGCGAGACGAATTCGATAGGAAGCTCGGGGAAATGTGCGCGGCGTGGTCATATCAACCTCTTTGCTCACCAGCATAGTTGATCCGGGTGGTCTGCCGCCCGGCAACCGCCAACTGGCTCGCTGTACTCTAATAGACGTGGAAACCTCCCTGAAGGAAACCAGGTTGCCGGCGGCCGCGCTCGCCATTCTGCTCGCCGTGGCCATCACGCCTCCCATGCCGACGCAGGGCGTCCCGGCTCAACAGCCTGCCGCACAGCCTCTTGCCGGCCAGGATATCAGCCCGCCGGCTGGTCCCCCTCCCAGCAGCGGAGGTATTTTTCCGCTGAGCGAGGTGCGCCGCGGCATGACTGGCACCGCGTGGACCGTCTTCGAAGGATCCACGCCTGAGCCCATGCAGGTGGAGATTCTCGGCGTCCTGCGCGGAGCCCGAGGTCCGGGCCAGGACCTGATTCTGGCCCAACTGCGCGGCGCCAGGCCCGAATACACCGGCGTCGTCGAGGGTATGAGCGGGAGCCCGGTCTACATCGGCGGCAAGCTGCTTGGATCGCTCTCCTACCGCATCGGGCAGTTCTCCAAAGACCCCATCGCCGGCATCACCCCCATTGAGCAGATGTTTGAGGCTCGCAGTCTTCCCGTCGACCCCGCACAGCCTGCCTCGGATGCATCGAACCCTGCCTCCGGCATGCCCGCCTCGGGCTGGTCGGGATCCGCCACTCCCGACGCCCAGCTTTCTGCCGGAAATATGAATTTCCAGGCAATGGAAACGCCGCTGGTGATGAGCGGTTTCCATCCCGAGGCACTCGAGTTCTGGCAACGGCAAATGATTGGAACCAGTCTCGAGACAGTTGCCGCGGGCGGCATGGCCGGATCGCAAGCCGCGGGCGCGGAATCCACCACGCCGACTCCTGCGCTCCAGCCCGGGTCGGCCGTCAGCGCCCTGCTGGTGCGCGGCGACCTCGAGATTTCCGCCACTTGCACCGTCACCTACATTGACCCCAGGCAATTGCTGGCCTGCGGCCATCCCATTCTGCAGGCCGGCCCGGTCTCGCTGCCCATGACCACCGCCGAAGTGATTACCACCCTGGCCTCACCCCTGAACGCATTCAAAATCATCAATACCGGAAACACCGTGGGCGCGTTTACCGAGGATCGCGAATCGGCCATCCGAGGCGTAATGGGCGCCAGGGCGCTCATGATCCCGGTGCACATTGCCATGGACGGCCCCGGAGACAATCGCAAGCTGAACGTCGAGATTCTCGATCTGCCGTCTTTGACCCCGCAGGCGCTGGAGGTCGTTCTCTACGAATCGCTGCTGGAAACCAATGCCAGCACCTTCTCAACCAGCTACCACCTCACCGGCAGCATCGATGTCGAGGGATTTCCTCCTGTGCCGCTCGATCTTTGGGCCTCGGCCGGCGGTTTGACACCCGCGCCGATGCAACTTGCAGCCCTGACCGGGGGGCGCTTCAACGCCCTCTATTCGAGCGGCGCGCGCCAGGGCACGGTGCTTGGTATCGATCTGCGCGTCGAAGCCATCCCCCGCCGAGTGGCAGTTGAATTGGTCGGCGCGAGGCTCGTCTCAAGCAATATTGTCCATGCCGGCGACACCATCGACGTCGAAGCTACCGTCCGGCCCTGGCAGCAGCCCGCCCGTAACGTGAGAATTGCCATCAAGCTTCCCGCCAGGTTGGACGCCGGCAATCTCCGCCTCCTGGTTTCCGATGGCGTCACCCTTGACCGCACCCTGAATCAGCCCCGGCTCGCTGTCCGGCGGGCCGATCTGGCCGCCGTGCTCGAACAGGCGCGCCGCCACCACCCCGAAGATCGCGTTTACGTCAGCCTGCTGGTTCCTGAAGCCCAGGCCGGCATTGCCGGTGAGACGCTCTTGAGCGTCCCTCTCTCTGTGGCCAATGCCCTGGAACCGCTGCGCGCGGCCGAAACCACCACCCTGAATGGAGAGTCGGCGGAACTGGCAGGCCAGGCTCCGGCTGGTGGTGTGCTCAACGGTTTTCAGATTCTCGATCTGCACATCGACCCCGGCGGAGGTTTAAACTAGAGCTGGCGGTAAACCATCCTGCCGCCTGGTACCAGGCCCGGCCCATTTGGGTTATAACCAGCGCCGTAGCCAACCGCCAATAAGGATTCGGGGGAAAATGCCTTCAATAAAAGGACTTGCAGCGCATGCAGCGGGAGCGGAACTTCTGCCTTATCACTACGACCCGGGCAAGCTGGGAGCGCAGGAAGTAGAGATCGCCATCACCCACTGCGGCATCTGCCACAGCGATCTTCACCTCATCTCAAATGACTGGGGCATCAGCCAATATCCGTTCATTCCCGGCCATGAAATTATCGGCACGGTTGCGGCAGTGGGCGGCGAAGTGCGCTCCTTGACCGTCGGCCAGCGCGTCGGCTTGGGCTGGCAGTCCAACTCCTGCGGGGAGTGCGAATGGTGCACGCGCGCTATGGAAAACCTCTGCCCCGCCTCCGAAGGCACTTGCGTCCATCGCAACGGAGGCTACGCCGACCGCGTCCGCGCCAATGCCCGCTTCGTCATTCCCGTTCCCGAGCAGCTCAGCAGTGAAAACGCCGCGCCCCTCCTCTGCGCCGGCATTACCGTCTACAATCCCCTCCGTACCCACGGCATCAACCCCTCCTCGCGCGTGGGAATCGTGGGCATCGGCGGCCTCGGTCATATCGCCATCCAGTTCGCACGCGTCTTCGGCGCTGTGGTCACCGCATTCTCCACTTCCGCCGCCAAGGAAGAAGAGGTCCGCGCACTGGGTGCGAGCCACTTTGTCAATACCCGCGAATCCAAGGCCATGAAAGAAATGGCAGGCACTCAGGACTTCATCCTCACCACCATCAACGCTGATCAGGACTGGGGCACTTACATCCAGGCGCTGCGTCCCACCGGGACGCTGTGCTTCGTCGGCGTGCCGCCCTCCCCGGTTACCGTGCACGCGTTCCCGCTCATCTCCGGGCTGCGCAGCATCAGCGGAAACCCCACCGGCAGCCCATACCGCCTGCGCGAGATGCTCGACGTGGCCGCCCGCCACGGCGTAAAAGCCACCACTGAGCTCTTCCCCATGGCCAAGGCCAATGAAGCCATCGAGAAGGTCAAGAAGAACAAAGTCCGCTACCGGGCCGTGCTCGCCAACTGATTGGAATTCCGGCATCCGGCCGCGCCAATCACATTCACCAACGGATTTCGTGAAGCCGGCACCGTCTCGAAATCTTGTACCTCAACGGAAACTGCCGCACTTTCTGATCCATGGGCCGCCGCGCGCGCCATTCCCCCCACCGCGTCCCATGGTTTAAGCTCCAACCTTCCCTGAACGCCAGCATGCGGGAGTCACCGTGGCAACAGTACTCATCACCGGCACAAGCAAAGGCATTGGCCTCATCACCGCCGTGACCCTCGCCCGCGCGGGCCACACCGTTTATGCCACCATGCGCAACCCCGCCCGCGCACCGGAGCTCGCGCAGCAGGCCGCCCAGGAGAGCCTGCCCATTCACGTCTCGGTCATGGATGTGGACTCAGACCTCTCGGTGGCCAATGCCATCGCTGCCATCTACCAGGCCGCGGGCAACCTCGATGTGCTGGTCAACAATGCCGGCGTGGAGCGAAACGGCTCAATTGAAGAGCTGTCGATGGACGATTTTCGCGCCGTGATGGAGACCAACTACTTTGGCGCCATCCGCTGTGCCAAGGCTGTCATTCCCGCCATGCGCCAGTGCCGCAGGGGATTGATCGTCAATGTCACTTCGGTAGCCGGACGCGTCTCCACCTCGCCCCTCGGCCCCTACGCCGCATCCAAGTTTGCTCTCGAGGCGCTCAGCGAAGCGCTGGCCCAGGAGATGAAGGCCTTCAACGTTCGGGTCGCCATCGTCGAGCCCTGCATCATCGATACGCCCATGGCTCATGAAATCGAGCTGCCCATCCCCGCCTCCATCTACCCGCAGCAGCGCCGTATGGCGCACTATTTCGCCGCCATCCTCCGCAACCCGACTAGCCCCCTTGTTGTCGCCGAGAAAATCCAGAGCATTATCGAGAGCGGGACGTGGCAACTCCGCCATCCCGTTGGCCCCGGCGCTGAACCCTTGCTGGCCTCACGCATGGCCACCAGCGATGAAGACTACATCGCCCTGCAAAGCTCCGACGACGACACCTGGTACTCCATCATGGAGCAGAAGACAGGCATGGCCATCCGCCCCAGGAATTGAAGCTGTGCTGCCGAAAGCGAAGGGCGTCCGCAATTGCTGGCGCCCTTCGCCATCTTGGGGGAGAGCTTCATCGTGAGCGCCGGCCCTGTTCCGGCGGCGTCACCCGAGTTCGAAGCGGTCCAGGTTCATCACCTTGCTCCACGCAGCCACAAAGTCGCGCACGAACTCCTGCTGCCCATCGCTGCTCGCATAGACTTCCGCGAGAGCCCGCAGCTGAGAGTTCGAACCGAAGACCAGATCGACTACGGTGCCCGTCCATTTGATCTCCCCGGTCGCCCGATCCCGCCCTTCAAGAACACCTTCCGATTTAGCTGACTTCTGCCACTTCGTGTTCATGTCGAGTAGATTCACGAAGAAATCGTTGGTCAATGTTCCAGGCCGCTTGGTGAAAACGCCATGTTCTGACTGCCCGAAGTTCGCATTCAGCACGCGCAAGCCACCAATCAGAACCGTCATTTCGGGAGCGGTCAGCTTCAGCAGGTTAGCCCGGTCCACCAGCAACTCCGCCGCTGATCCCTCGTGTTCCTTCCGAATGTAATTGCGGAACCCGTCAGCGGTCGGCTCCAGCACATCAAACGAGTGCACATCGGTCTGCTCCTGCGAAGCATCCATGCGCCCTGGCGGGAACGGAACCTTAACGTCGTGGCCGGCCTTCTTTGCAGCTTCCTCGACAGCTGCGCAGCCGCCCAGAACGATCAGGTCGGCGAGCGAGACCTTCTTGCCGCCCGATTGAGCCGCATTGAATTCCGTCTGGATCGCCTCCAGTGTCTGGAGAACCTTCGCCAGTTCGGCCGGCTGGTTCGCTTCCCAATCCTTTTGCGGCGCGAGGCGAATGCGCGCACCGTTAGCCCCGCCGCGCTTGTCACTGCCGCGAAACGTTGCAGCCGACGCCCAGGCTGTCGTGACCAGTTGGGAGATGGTAAGTCCGGATGCCAGGATCTTGGCCTTTAGTACAGCAGTATCCTGTTCCCCAATGAATGCGTGGTCCGCTGCGGGAATCGGATCCTGCCAAATCAGCCGCTCCGCGGGAACGAGCGGGCCAAGATACCTAGAGATAGGCCCCATATCGCGGTGCGTCAGCTTGAACCAGGCCTTGGAGAATGCGTCAGCGAGTTCCTGCGGATTCTCGAGGAAGTGCCGCGAAATCTTCCCGTAGCTCGGGTCGATTCGCAGAGCGAGATCGGTCGTGAACATGTTGGGGGCGTGCTTTTTCTTGGGGTCGTGCGCATCGGGCACCGTGCCCGCTGCAGCTCCGTTCTTGGGCGTCCACTGTTGAGCGCCGGCAGGGCTCTTCGTGAGTTCCCATTCGTTGCCGAATAGGTTTTCGAAGTAATTGTTGTCCCACTTCACCGGGTTGGTGGTCCATGCGCCCTCCAGCCCGCTGCTGATCGTATCCACGCCCTTGCCGCTGCCAAAGCTGTTCGCCCAGCCCAGGCCTTGCTCTTCGATTGGTGCGCCCTCCGGTTCCCGCCCTACATACTTGATCGGATCGGCCGCGCCATGAGCTTTACCGAACGTGTGTCCGCCGGCGATCAGGGCCACTGTCTCCTCGTCATTCATCGCCATGCGCGCGAACGTCTCCCGAATGTCCCGCGCCGCGGCGACTGGATCCGGGTTGCCATTGGGTCCTTCCGGATTCACATAGATCAGGCCCATCTGAACAGCGCCGAGAGGATTCTCGAGCTGGCGGTCTCCCTTGTAGCGTTCGTCTCCCAGCCACTTGCTCTCAGGTCCCCAGTAAACGTCCTCTTCCGGTTCCCAGATGTCCTCGCGCCCGCCTCCGAATCCGAAGGTCTTTAATCCCATCGACTCCAGCGCCACGTTCCCAGTGAGAACGATCAGGTCCGCCCACGAGATCTTGCGGCCGTACTTCTGTTTGATCGGCCAGATCAACCGGCGCGCCTTGTCCAGGCTCACGTTATCCGGCCAGCTGTTCAGCGGTGCAAATCGCTGCGTTCCAGAGCCCGCGCCGCCGCGGCCATCGGCGATACGATAGGTGCCTGCGCTATGCCACGCCATACGGATGAAGAACGGCCCATAGTGGCCGTAGTCCGCAGGCCACCAGTCCTGCGAGGCCGTCATCAAGGCTTGGAGGTCCTTGATCACCGCATCCAGGTCGAGACTCTTGAACTCCTCGGTGTAGTTGAACGACTCGCCCATGGGGTTGGACAGTTGCGAGTGCTGGTGCAGGATTTTCAGGTTCAGTTGATCCGGCCACCAGTTTGCATTCGATGGGGTTCCAGCCACTGTGTGTTTGCGGGCGCCGTTCGAAAACGGGCATTTTGCGTCGCCTGACATGGCGTTCTGATCGTCGACTATGGGTGGTCCGGGTGTCTTTGTCTCTCTATCAGACATGGGGTCTCCTTTACGCTGATGACTTCGGCATAACCCTGCGTATAACTCCAGCCTACGCCTCGCCATCCCGGGTTGTGAAATCAATTGATTCTCGAACCGTGACCCAGGATTTATTCCGTCGTCGTTGATCCGTAATCCGTCCCCTGCGGCGCTGTTCCGCGAATCTGCGCCAGGAACAGCCGCGCCTCCCTTTCAATCAGGTCCGGCCGTTCCAAATGGATCGCATGACCGCTGCCCTTGGCGATAATCCTTCTGCTATGCGCTGAGAGCTTCATCAGGTCCTTCTGCATCTGCTCCCAGGCCTTGGCCAAATCGATCGGCATCGCTGAAACATGCCTCGTTGGATCCTGTGAAAAAATCAAAATCGGCAATTCGCCATACGGCCCGGAATGCACCGTCTCTTCGCCCGACTGGTCGAAGCTCGCCATCTCATCGTCGACCGCCGCAATTTTCGGATTGCACTGGTCCTCCGAAAACAGCTTCGCGGCGCGCGCATCGAACCCCGGATATTGGCGGGAACAGAACCCAAACCACCGCGGAATGCCCGTATTGACCGCCGCCTCCATCAGCGGTTTCTCCAGCCACACTCCCCGGCCTTTGCGCTCCAAAGCCTTGAACGCGGGATTCTGATCCTGCAGCGGCGTTGAGCCATCCACGAAAATCAACCCCGCAACATCTGCCGGATATTTCGTCGCATAATCGCGAATGTAGATTCCTGCAATCGAATGTCCCATCAGCACGATCGGGCCGTCGATCCCCGCCGCCGCCAGCAGCCCGTGCAGTTCGGCGGCGATATGGTCGGCGTCGCGCGGCCCCGGCAGCGCGTCGCTCAACCCGAATCCAGCCCGGTCATAGGAGCAAACCCGCGTACTCTTCGCCAGCACCGGTTGCACACCGCCCCAGATAAGCCCGTCGTCGCCCAGTCCCGCATCCAGCACAATCGTCGGCGAGCCGTTCCCCACGCAGTCCATGTGCATGCGGTGCCCGTCCACTTCATACGTCGCTCCCGGCCTGCTCGCGCTGGTATGGTGCAGCATCATCGCGTTGAATACGCTGCTTCCAGCTACTCCTAATGCCGCCAGGGCTGCCACCGAAAGCGCGCTGCGCTCAATTAGATTCCGCCACGGCGCATGGTTCTTCGTACGCAGCCGAACGATGCGCCGGATCGAGAGCCACACAATCAGGCCCCCGATGAGTACGATCGGCGCAGGAACCGCAAAGTCGCCAAAACTCATGAGCTCATTCTATCCGCCGCTTGGCTTCGCCTCCGGGCGGCCATCTGTGCGCTGTTGCGACAGCGCGGAACTGAGATCCTCGCGAAGATCGTTTGTGGAAATACGGCGCATAATTCCCAGGAAATCCCACATTTTCCGCCAGCCTCCAGCTATTCCCCGAGAACACGAATTCCGGCCCGCCTTATCCACAAAATCCGGCTTTTGTACCGTTGACCCCACCTCTTCCGCTCCGTAGAGTCTGTAAACGAAGGATAATCTTTCTTATCCGCCACGGCTGCGGCAGCAGATTGCCGGCGCAGAATGCTTCAAAGTCCTCCAACCCCCTCAACCCGGAGTGAAAATGCTGAAACTAAAGAAGATCCATATCCTCGGCTTCAAGAGCTTCTGTGATCGCACGGAGTTGACCGTGTCGGGAACCGGGGTTGCCGTGGTCGTGGGGCCGAACGGGTGCGGCAAGTCGAACATCCTGGATGGGGTTAGCTGGGTGCTGGGCGAACAGAGCGCCAAAAGCCTCCGCGGCACTCACATGCAGGACGTCATCTTTGCCGGAAGCCGGGACCGCAAACCGCTGGGCATGGCCGAAGTTACGTTGACCATGGTCGATCCCGAAGCCTACGAAGGCCCGGTGCCCGTCGAACCGGAGGTTGAGGTCGATCACGATGAGCCGGCCGACTGGGACGAGGAGCAAGTGCGGCGGCAGCGGGCAGCCGAGGCTGAGGAGATCGTCGCCAGCGAGCAGCCCGGCCAGGTCCTGGACGAGGATGCCGACCAGGTTTCATCCCCGCCGCAGGTCATCGACCAGGCGTCGGCCCACCCGCAGGGAGCAGTACTGCTCAAGATCAGGCGTCGCAAATTTCACCGCACGCCCCAGAAGGGCGAGGTCGTCATTACCCGCCGCCTGTTCCGAACCGGCGAGAGCGAGTACTTGCTGAACGGAAAACTTTGCCGCCTGCGCGACATTCAGGACATCTTCATGGGCACCGGCCTGGGCCCGGAGAGTTACGCGATCATCGGACAGGAGCGGATTGGGCAGCTGCTCAGTTCCAAGCCCCATGATCGCCGCGCCATTATCGAGGAGGCTGCCGGAATCACCCGCTTCAAGACCAGAAAGCGGCTGGCGGAGTTGCGCCTTGAAAGCGCCCGGCAAAACCTGGCGCGCATCGACGACATTTTTGAAGAAGTGACCCGGCAGATGAACAGCCTGAAGCGGCAGGCAGCCAAGGCGGAGCGGTTTGCTGCCGTGCGCGATGAGCTGCGCGCGCGGTTGCGCGTGGTGCTGGCAAGCCGTATGGCTACCATGGATGCCGAACAGTTGAGGCTGGAGCAGGAGATTGCCGCGCTCACCGCGCAGATCAACGGGTCGGCCACTGAAATCGGAGCCATTGAGGCCAGTCAGCATGCGGAAACTGAGCGCGGCTACGAGCTGGACCGCGACGGACAGGCCGCGCAGAACCGGGCCGGCGAAGCAGCCGTGGAACTCGAGCGCGCCACGGCGCGGGAGCGCAGCAATAAGGAGCGCGTGGGCGAGCTTGAAGTGCGGATTGCAGCGGCCGCCGCCGATCTGGAACAAACCCGGACGCAACTGGCCGGCATCGCCGAAGAGCGTGCCCAGCAGCACAAGTTTCTTGAAACAGCGGCCGGCGAAGCCCGCGAGTTCCGCCAAAAAGTCGAGGCCCGGCAGCAGGAAGCGCGCGCAGCGGCAGAGGAAGTATTCAGCGCCGAGCGCCAACTGGAGAGCGGCCGCCGCCACGCCATGCATCTGCTTACCCTCGCCGGCAACGCGCGCAACCACACCGCTCAGGGAGAAGAAAGTCTGGCGGCTCTGGAACGCGAGGCCGAGCGGCTCGAAACGGAGATAGCCCAGGCACACAATGAGCAGGAACACCTCGGCGTGGAAAGCGGGCTGGCGCGGGCGCGGTTCGAGTCGGCCGACGGTGCGCTCAAGCGCCTGGAGGCCGAGATTGGTACACTGCGCGAAACGCTCCAGGCCCGGCGTGCCGAGGAAAATACGCAGCGGGCACGCGCCAACCAGTTGCGCGGTGAGCAGGCCGCCGCTGCCGGAAGACGCGACTCGCTCGAAGCGCTTATCCGCAACCACGGCTACTCCACCGATACGGTGCGAAAACTGCTCAAGCCCGGAGCGCTCGGCCAAGGCCTGGCGCCTGTCGGCACTCTGGCCGATTTTCTTGAAGTGAGCGGCGAGTACGAAGCCGTGGTGGACGAGTTCCTGCGCGAAGAGCTGAATTACGTGGTCGTGGAAAGCTGGGGAATCGCCGAGGAAGGCGTGCGGCTGCTGAAAACCGGCGATGGACGAGCCACCTTTCTCATCCACAATGACGCCCAGGGCCAGCTCTTCGACGAGAGCGCCGGCGTCATCACCTCGCCCGGCCTGACGCCGCTCCGGGATGCGATCAAAGTGCTCAACGCCTTTGGCCGCCCGCTCGAATCGATTCTTCCCAAGCTGCGTCACGGCTACCTGGTGGATAATTCGAGCGAAGCCCAGCGGCTGTCTTCACTCTACTCATATGCATTTTTTCTCACCCCTGAAGGCGAGTGCTTTCACAATTCGACGGTAACCGGCGGCAAGCCGGCCAGCGAAGGTCCGCTGGCGCTCAAACGCGATCTGCGCGAAACAGAACATCGCCTCGCCGGCCTTGAGGTTTTGCTGGCGCAGGCTGAGACCGGTGCAGCGGCCTTGACCCGGGAAATCGAAGCACTGACTGCGCAGTTGGAATCGCAAAGTGAGGAGCGGCGCAAGGCCGAAACCGAGAGCGCAAACCTGGGCGCGGCGCTCAAGCAGATGGAAGCCGAGGCGCAGCGCATCGACCGCAGGCTGCAGGAGTGGGGCGCGCAGGCGGTGCGCAACAAGGATGCCGCCGAGGTCAAGCGCCAGTCGATAGCCCAGAAGCGCGAAGAAGCTGCGCGGCTCGAAGCCGAGCATGCTCAGGCCGAAGCTGGCCTCGATGCCTTGCAGGCCCAGCTGGATCTGCTGCGCCAGCAACGCGAGGGATTGCAACAGGAGGCGGCGCAGTTAACCGCGGAACTTGCTGGCCTGGAGGAGCGGCGCCGCGGCGCGGAGGCGGCCTGGCAGCGAATCGACCGGCTCCATGCCGATCTCGAGCGGCGCGTACTCGCGGTCGAGCGGCAACGCGCCGACGCCGCGGCGGAACGCGAACAGCGCATCAACGAATGCGCCACGCTGGCCGCGCGCCAAAAAGAACTGACTGACCTGCGCGCCGAGGCCCTTGCGGACGCGCAGACGATTGCCGGCCAGGCGCACGCGCTGCGCCACCAGTTGGCTGAGATGGAGACCCAGCTCAAGACCGGACGAGCCGCGCTCGACCAGTTGCGCGAAGACCGCGCAGCCCGCTCCAGCGAACTGGCAAAGCTCCGCTCAGACCTCGAGTACCTTGAGACAAGCTGCCTGGCCGAAGTAAATGTTGAGGCCCAGGTCTTGCGTGACGATTTCAGTATCGACAGGCTGGAGGGTGGCCAGTTGGCCGCCGAGGAAGACAGTTGCCGCGCCCTGCGTCAGCGCATTGAGCAGATGGGCCCGGTGAACATGATGGCGCTCGACGAATACAAGGAAACCGCGGATCGGCATGGCTTCCTCGAAACCCAACGCAAGGATCTGATCGAGTCGATCGAGAACACCCAGGAAACCATCAAGGAAATCGACCAGATTTCTCGCACCAAGTTCGATGAGGCGTTTGCGCGGATCAACGAAAACTTCGGCCAGGTCTTTTCGCGGCTGTTCCACGGCGGCCAGGCCTTCCTGCGCCTCACCGACGAGGAAAACCAGGCCGAGAGCGGGCTCGAAATTGTGGCCTCGCCTCCGGGCAAAAAACTACAGAACGTTCTCCTGCTGTCAGGCGGCGAAAAATCGCTCACCGCGCTTGCCCTGCTGGTAGGCATCTTCCAGTTCCAGCCCAGCCCCTTCTGCGCCCTCGATGAAGTGGACGCGGCGCTCGACGAAACCAATGTGGCCCGCTTCGCCGACCTGATGCACTCCTTGAGCCTCGACACGCAGTTTCTCGTCGTAACCCACTCCAAGCGCATGGTGCAGGCCGCCGACATGATTTATGGAGTCACCATGCAGGAACCGGGCGTGTCAAAGGTGATCAGCGTCAAGCTGAGAGGCCACGAACAGCAGCGCGCCACGGCATAGGCCGCCTTATCGCGCTACGCGGGTATCGTGCCATCCCGCGCATAAAATGGGCGCCCCCTTCCGCTGCGGTTGTCTGTGTTGAAACAGTCAACCAAAGCTGAAGGAGGGGCGCCCGGATTTATTTCTTCCCTCCGCCTTTACTGCTTCAGGCGGCGTTTTCTGTTACGGAGCGGACCCGGAAGCGCTTCATCTGGATCGACAGCGTACGTTCAATCTTGCGCAATTCCCCGCGCTCCGCCGGTCCGGTGAATGTCGATGCCACTCCATGCGCCGACGCGCGCCCAGTGCGGCCTACGCGGTGCACAAAGTCTTCCGCAACCTTGGGCATGTCGAAGTTCACCACGTGCGCCACGTTGGCCACGTCGATGCCCCGCGCCGCCACGTCCGTAGCCACCAACACCCGGTGATGTCCCTCTGAGAAGCTGCGCAGCGCTGCGTTACGCTGCGATTGCGACCGGTCGCCGTGAATCTGCGTCGCCGACCAGCCGGAGCGCGTAAGACGCCGCGCCACCCGCTCCGCTCCATGCTTGGTGCGAACGAAGACCAGAAAGCTGCCCTTCTCCGCGCCCAGCAGGTGCTCGAGCAGCTCCTGCTTCTTGTCCGGCTGCACCTCGAAGGTGCGCAACTCCACGTTCTCTGCCGGTTTCAGCACTGAGCCGATCTCGATCCGCGTCGGATCGTTGAGATACTTGCGCGCCACTTCCTTTACCGCGCCTTCCAGCGTGGCGGAGTAGCAGAGCGTCTGCCGTTTTGCCGGCAGCGTGGCCGCGATCCGCGCAATGGCCGGCTGAAAGCCCATATCGAGCATCCGGTCCACTTCGTCCAGAACCAGGATCTTCACCTGGTCGAGACGCACCAGCCTGCGCTTCAAAAAGTCCTCAAGCCGGCCGGGCGTAGCCACAATCAGCTTCGCGCCGCGCCGTATGGCGTCAAGCTGACCGCCCTCATGCATCCCGCCCACCACCAGGGCCACGGTCTGCGAAGAGTTGGAACGAATAGCCAGGAATGCCTGCTCCACCTGCATCGCCAGCTCGCGCGTGGGCAGCAGGATGAGCGCGTGCGCCGCCGGTCCGCGTGCTTCTGCCATTTGCAGAAGCTCCACGATGGGAATCAGGAAGCCCAGCGTCTTTCCGGTTCCGGTCTGCGCTGTCGCCAGCACGTCGCGGCCTTCAAGCGCGGGAGGAATGCAGCCCGCCTGCACCGGGGTTGGGGTTTCAAACTTGTTGGCGTTGAGCCGCGCCAGTAAGGCGGGCGAAATTGAAAACTGCGAAAACTGTGTGATCAAAATATCCATTTTCTTCAGTTCCGGGAGCCGCTTTTCCTCGCGGCTTGCCGTCGGAACCGGACTGGAGGCGCGCACACTTGCACTGCTCAGGCGCGGGCCTGTCTATCGATTTGCGTAAGGGAGAACCGAAAGTCGTTCTAGAAGACTGGCCACCGGCATTCAAGAGGGGAGAATGCCCTGGCCCGGAGCTGCCACACGCTACTGGTACGCCTGCTCGGCTCATTGCCGGCCGGCTCCACGTTCCGGGTTCAGCGCGCCATTCCATTCAAGGAGGCCGATCGCTTTCCGTCAGCCCGACCCGACTGCAGTCCAGGGCAAAATCTCCTCATCGGAGACCACGTGGTTACGCTGTAGGGGCTTGGGGAAATCTGTGCAAGGCGGAGATGCCATCTAAAGGGCAAACCACCGCTCACGGCCAAATCACTGAGCGCAACTACAGTGTACCACGGATGCGCATCCCGCACTCCCAGGCTCCCGTTATCGCTCCGCCACGCCGCGTCGCCCCGCGCGCAGATTCAACTTGCATCCGCGGTTCGCGCGCCGATAAACTGCGCTCGTGGCGCTGCTTCAGCGGCGCGGCTGTCGCGATCGAACCGCGCGAAGTGTGCAACCAAGCCAATGCAGACCTTCAAACAAATCATGGCCCGCTTGAAGCGCCACTACGGGCCGCCGGAAGCTCCCCCGGCCAAGGGTCCGTTTGAACTTGTGCTGTGGGAGAATGCCTGCTACCTGCTTCCCGACGACCGCCGCTCGCAGGTCTTTGAGGCTCTGCGCAACCAGGTGGGATTGAACGCAGCCGCCATAGACGCCGCAACGGACAAGGTCCTGTTGCCGCTGGCAAAAATGGGCGGAATGCGGCCTGAAACCCGCGTCTTCCGCTGGCGCGAACTTGCTCGCATTACCTTGCAGCAATACGGCGGCGACCTCGATTGCATCCTGAAGATGCCCTACGCGCAAGCTAAAAAAACGCTGAAGCAGTTTCCCAACATTGGCGATCCCGGCGCGGAAAAAATTCTGCTCCTCTGCGGAGTTTTCTCCGGCTTGCCGCTGGAATCGAATGGATTGCGCGTGCTCGCCAGGCTTGGATGGGGACGAACGCAGAAGAATTACGGCGCCACCTATCGCTCCGTGCAGGATGCGTTGCAAGCGGAATTGCCTGCAGGCGCAAAGGAACTCAAGGAGGCCCATCTCCTCCTGCGCACGCACGGAAAAACACTGTGCAAGGACAAAGCACCGCTATGCCATCAATGTCCGCTTTCCGCGGACTGCAAATACGCACAGGCAACTGCGGCATCGTTTCTACGGGGCGCAAATTAGCCAGTCATGATTGTCCATTTGCAATCGGAACTCCGGCGCACATTCCCCTCTCAGTCTCTAATCCCCTGGCACCAGTCTCCGCTGCAGCGCCTCCAGCGTCTGCCCCTTCGTCTCCGGGTAAACAAACAGCACCACCACGAACTGCACCGCCGTCATCACCGCGAAAAACACAAACGGCGTAGCCGTGCTCATCGAGTGCACCACCACCGGGAACATCTGCGCGATGATCGCGTTCATGAACCAGTGGCTCGCGCTGCCCACGCCCTGGCCCTTCGAGCGTACTGACGTGGGAAACACCTCGCCGATGTAGACCCAGATCACCGCACCCTGCGAGACCGAGAAGAACGCAATGAAAGTCACCAGCAGCCAGAGCAGCGCGCCCGGATGTGATTTCGTGGCGAAGAGCCATGCCACGCCCGCAAGACAAGTGGAGCAGCCCGCCGCGCCAATCAGCAGCAGCGTCTTGCGTCCCGCCTTATCGATCAGCGACATGCCGACTATCGTGAACAGAAAATTCGTTGCCCCGATGGCAATCGCCTGCTGGTCGCTCGAAATCTGGCTGAATCCCGCCGCTGCGAAGATGTTGTTCAGGTAATACAGAATCGCGTTGATGCCCGCCAACTGGTTGAATGCGCCAATCGAAATGGCCAGAAACAGCGGATAGCGGTACTTCCATTGGAAGACGGGCTCGTGCGCCGAAGCGTGCTCCTGCTTGAGAGCCGAGCGAATGTCATCGAGCTCCGCCTGCGGATTCGGATCGCCCATCAGCTTCAGCACCGCCAGAGCTTCATCAATCCTGTTCTTCGAGGCGGACCAGCGCGGGCTGCGCGGAATGCCAAAAAGGAGTGCCAGGAAAAAGACCGCCGGCGCCGCGGCAATGCCCACCTGCCAGCGCCACTCGGTCGCTCCCAGGTGCATGGTGCGAATCACGTAATTCGACGTGTAGGCCACCATGATTCCGAAGACCACGTTGAACTGAAACGCCGCCACCAGCCGGCCCCGCCATTTCGCCGGAGCCAGTTCCGCAATATAGACCGGGCCCAGCACCGACGATGCGCCAATTCCCAGCCCGCCAATAAAGCGAAAAACCATGAACGCCGGCCAGTTCCACGCCAGCCCGCAACCCACTGCAGAGATAACGTAAAGCACTGCCGTAATGCGCAGAGTCTCGCGGCTGCCCAGCCTCTGGCCCACATGGCCGGCGCCCAGCGCGCCGATCACCGTGCCCACCAGACCAATGGCCACCGTGAGCCCCTTGTTCTGCGGGCTCAGCCCGTAGAGCTTCACCAGCGCGTCGATGGCGCCCGATATCACCACCGTGTCGAAGCCAAAGAGCAGGCCGCCCAGGGCTCCGGTCAGCGTCGCCCTCGTTAAAGGAAAATTCGGTCGCATAGTTTCGATTCTCTTCGAGTCCCAGACCATCCTACAGACTGGCTTCGCAACCCGCAAACTCAAATCCGGCAAGGGCCTGCGGCGTCATTCGCCATTTCAACCGGTCTCATAAATGCCGCCAACTCATTTTGCCGACTGTGAGACCCGACAACAAGGAGGGGCTCATGCTCCCCGCAGGTAGATGCAGATGGTTTATGAGACCGGTTCCAGCCGCCCCCGCCCCTCATTCGCCTTGGCCGCCTGCTCCAATCTCCCGGTGCGTTCTCCGAATCGGATTCACAATCTGCCCTTTTGAACGATTCAATTCGTCGCCGCCAGAGAATTAAACACTCTTCATGTGATATAGATCACTGCGCCCGCAGCATTGTCGGCATAGCCTCGCAACTAAATCAAATTCCCCGAGGACGGTTTTGGCGATGACCCCGCCCGCATACAACCTCCAAGCCATCGAATTCGACCAGTCCCCCAACACTCACGCAGGGGTGGAGTTCCTTACGACCGATTACAGGCCGGCCAACAGCCGCCCAAACTCCCAGGACATAACCAGAAAAGGCATCCTCGCCGGTGCGGTGCTCGCCACGCTGGCAAAGGCTGCGGGCGTTGAATTCGCGGCTACTGACTCCACCTCATCCCCCCTCACCTCCTTGATTCGCCATATTGTCCTTGCCCACCACGCCTTCATTCGCTCTGAGCTGCCTCGCCTCTATTCGATGGCCGAGCTCTCCATCGCCACATGCGCAGGCTTGCATCCAGAGTTGTTCCCGGTGAGCCGCAAGCTGCGCCGCCTGGCCGGCGACTTGACCTTCAATATGAATAAGGAAGAAACAATCCTGTTCCGCCAGATTGAATCGCTGGAGCGAATCCACGCAGCGAGTACGTCAGTCTCTCAGGCTGCCCTCGCCGGCATTGAAGACCCGATTGAAGACATTCTGCGCGAACACGCGGCCGCCGCTGCCCTGCTCGGTCAAATCCGCGCTGAAACCCGAAGCTTCTTCTTGCCCGACGATGCCTGCACTACGCTCACCGGTCTGTACAAAGGGTTCGAAGCCTTCGAGCGCAATCTGTACCGGCATCTGCACCTGGAAAACAATTTGCTCTTTCCCGGCGCCATCGCCCTCGAAAAAGAGCTTCTTGCGGCGTAGTCAGGCCAGCCAACATGTCCGTTCAGTTGGCCGCGCCCGGCATCACTGTCAGCACTCGGCAGCGTTGCTTGTCCGCCGCGCCCCAGGCCAGTGGCATGTCGCTTTCCACGCAAACACAGTCGCCGGCCTCCAGCACTTCGTGCATACCGCCCGCATCCAGCCGCAGTTTTCCCTCCAGCACATAGATCAGCCCGGCGGCCTCGTGGTGCGTATTCATCGCGATCGTGGAGCCGCCGGCGGGAAACTCGATCATCTGCACTTTCAGGTGGGATCCCTCCCTTGGGTTTAACGGAGTGATCTTCACAGACTCGGGACTGCGCGGGTTCCCCTTCATATGCACTTTGCGCGTAATTGAAAGCGTATGCCGCGAAGGCTCCGCAAAAAAATAGTTCATGCCCACGCCATAAACCCGGCTGATCGTTGCCAGCGTCGGAAGCGTGGGAATCATCCGCTCCGTCTCCAACTTCGAGAGCAGCGCCGTGGAAAGCCCGGTCTCCGCCGCCAGCCGCGCCAGCGTTAGCCGCTTCTGCATTCGTAAAGAACGAAGCTTCATTCCTATGCAGTAGGGTTCCAGAGACCATTGCGCGTACAGAACAGTCTTGGACATCGGAAACTCCCTCAGAGATTGCGATAAAATTATCGATGGATCTTGTCAACCAGTCTATGCCACCATCCCACAAGGCGCGCGCAACCTTGCAAATTCAGGCAAAATTCCGGCATCGCTCCGAATTCGATCGTCGGTCAAGACCTGTCCTTGCAGCAAATCTACGGCGGCGGTATTGGATGGACCGCAATCAAGACCCCCAAACAGGTGGTCGACCTCAGGGGAACCATCCAGTACGAAAAACGGCAATTCATTCAGGGCGCCGGAAACACCAATCAGAACCTGGTGGGATCGACCGTCTCGGCGAATTATTTGCTCCACTTGAAACGCGTCAATTACGCCCAGAGCCTCTCCTGCATCCCGGCCTACAATTATTTTGCCGCGTATTCCACAACTAAAGTCAATACGTTCGCATTTCCGGCGTACAAAAATCTCAGCTTCTCAATGGGTACCATGGATAGTTACTTGAACGACCCTCCGGCTTCAGAGCCGCCCACCCAGCGAAACTCGTTTCAGTTCACCATGGGTTTCACCTACGCAATCAAATCACGGTATTAGCCCACCTCGGCCACGCGCGTGGTTCCATGCTTCCGGCCGCTGGTTTGCGCCGCAGCGGCCCGCACCATCCGGTTACTTTCTCTCCAATCAACCGAATTGTCTTGAAATGAGGCAATTGCAAAACCGCAATCAGTAATCCGTACCGATTACTTCGTGAATTAAATAAATCAAATTCACCCCCATCCCCCGCCCACGCAGCATTAGGATTGCACTAACAAATTCTTCGGGCTCCTTGTAGAAGCAGACTCTGGTATTCGTTTCGCTTTTCTCCCACGTTGTTCGTGATGCGGTTCCACTCCTGCCAGTGATGGAGACACCAGTTTGCCTTTGCAATCAGGTCAACTCCGCCAGGACGGCAGATTCGGACACCGCGGAAGTGCGTTGGTTTCGATGGTCAGGCTTAGTACGTCTCCTGACGGCTCATCCCCGCTCGGGTATGTGTTCTCCGGCTTCCGCCTGGAGGCCGACGGCACGCTCCTGCGTGGGCATACGCCGCTTCCGCTGCCCCCGAGAGAACTCGGCGCGCTGCGCCTGCTGCTGGCCCATGCCGGCCGGATTGTCACCCCGCTCGAATTCAAGCGGGCTCTGTGGGGCGATGCGCACGTTTCCGCCGACAGCATCTCTGAATGTCTCGATTCCCTTCGCAAGCTGCTCGAACCGGACGATTGCATCCGGGCGGTCTACAAGCGTGGATACTGTCTTACCGCTGAAGTCAGCACCTTCGGCCTCGAACCCTCTGCCGCGCTGCCCAGGCTTGCCATCTTGCCCTTCGCCACGGAATCCAGCGCCCAGGAATACCTTGGCGCCGTCGTTGCCGAGGAGGTCATTACGCGGCTTGACGCCGTGCGGCCCCCAATCGCCTTCCTGCTGCCCATCGATTCCGTCTTTAACCTCGCCCGCCGCGGGCTTTCCCCGCAGCAGATCGGCGATGCCCTCAACGCTGACTGCGTGCTCGGCGGTACTTTGCGTGTCCGCCCATCCTATTACCGCCTACATGTTGAAATGCTGCGCGTGAAAGACTCGCGGCAGCTTTGGTCAGAAGACCTCCTCGTTGCGCGAAGCCGCATCGCCGCGGTCGAGACCGAGTTGGTCAATCGCCTCACCTTACGGCTCAACAATCCTGCCCTGTCGATCTTCGCTTCCGCCGCAACCCCCGAGGAGCCGGAGCAGGCGCCCCAGCACCGCGACGCATACGAAATCTTCCAGCGCGCCCACTTTGAATGGCAGTCCCTCGAGCGCCACCGCATGCAGGACGCCCAGCAACGCCTCCTGCGCGCCACCGAGCTCGATCCATCCCTGGTTCGCGCCCGCGTCGACCTTGCCTATCTCTGCGTCGCTCAGGCCTTCCTCGGCTTCATGCCGCCTGCGGTTTCGGCTGACATGGCGCGCCGCAACGCACATTCGATTCTCGATATTCCGGCTCGCGCTGAGGCCATTCAGCCCGCCCTCGGTTGGATCAGCTTTCATCTCGACCACAATCTGCCTGAGGCCTTGTGGTGGTTTGCCAACGCCGCTCACCTCGCGCATGACCCCTGGATCACCAGGATGCGCACCTCGTTCGCCTTAAGCCGCATGCGCTTCGCCGAGGCCATCGAACTCCTCCGCGCCGCCATCCGCCTCGATCCCTGGTCCCCCTGGCTTCAGACCCGCCTCGCCTGGGCGCACCACCTCGCCGGTGAAGCTGCCTTGAGCGTCGACCAGATCCGCACCGCTCTCAACGGCTTTCCCCACCACGATGAGACCCTCCTCTTCGCGGCCATCATCCTGGCTTACAACGGCGAAAGTCACCGCGCTGTGGAACTGGCCCAGGGGCTGGCGCAGCGCTTGCCCTCCTTTGACCTGGCCACGGCCGTCGAAGCCTATGCGCTCGCCATGGCCCAGCGCGGTGACGACGCCCGCGCCATCCTCGAGCGGCTGCAATGGCTCAGCCGCGAGCGCTACGTCCTGAGAACCTTCTCCCCTGCTGTGTACGTGGCCCTGGGAGAACACGACGCTGCGCTCTCTGAGCTTCAGGCCGCCGGCGAGATGCGCTGCCCCTGGATCTTTCAGATGCTCGCCGATCCGCGCCTCAAGCCTCTGCGGGAACGGCCGCAATTCCGGTCAATGCAGAGTATTCTGGCCGGAATGGAAGCCGAAGCCGAACGGGATTCGCTGGGCTTATAGACCGCTCATTCCATGGCTCGAACCCTTCACCCATGTGGGCTGGATCACATGTCCCCTCCACCCGCCGGGCGTAAACTCCTCTAGTTACTGCATCACTGAAAAAGCTCGAAAAAGGCACACCGATGCCCGTCGAAGAGAATCTTGGTTCCCGGAGCTACGCTCGAGGGCCGTCCCGGCCGCTGCTCGATTTGACCATCGGCGATCTACTCCACCGCGCCGCGCAGCGTTTTCCAGACCGGCTGGCGATTGCTTCGCTTCACCAGGGACGGCGACTGACCTGGGCGGAACTGAGCGCCGCGGCCGACCGTGTGGCCCGCGGGCTTTGGTCGCTCGGAATACGCCGCGGCGACCGCGTCGGGCTATGGTCCACCAACTGCATCGAGTGGGTCATGATGCACATGGGCTGCGCCCGCGCCGGCGCGGCGCTGGTCAACGTCAACCCCGCCTACCGCTCCCACGAATTGAGCTTCACACTCACCCGCTCCCGTATGAAGGCCCTCTTCCTCTGGCACACTGACAAGCGCGCCGACTACGAAGAGATCCTCGGCCGCGCACGCCACGGCCTTAACCTCGAGCTCCAACACACCGTCTATTTCGACTCGCCCCTCTGGCCGGCGCTGCTCGATGCCGAGGGCCGCCTGCCCGATCATGTCGTCGTCGATGACATTGCCAACATTCAGTACACCAGCGGCACCACCGGACTGCCCAAGGGCGTCATGCTCTCTCACCACAACGTGGTGAACAACGGGCAGTTTCTCGCTCAGGGATTCCACTACACCGAACAGGACAAAATCGTGGTGCCCGTGCCGCTCTTCCATTGCTATGGCTGCGTCATCGGTACCATGAGCGCAGTCAACTCCGGCGCCGCCATCATCCTCCCCAACTGGACCTTCGACCCGCGCGCCACCCTGCAAGCGGTTCACGACGAACGCGCCACCAGCGTCTACGGCGTTCCCGCAATGTATGTGGCCGAGATGGCGCTTGACGACTTTTCGCAATTCGACTTGACCAGCCTCCGCACCGGCATGATGAGCGGTGCGCCCTGCCCCGTCGAACTGATGAAGCGCGTCCTCGACGAGATGCACTGCCGCGAACTGGTCATTGCCTACGGCCAGACCGAAACCTCGCCGGTCGTCACCATGAGCGACGCCGGAGATTCCATCGAGATTCGCGTCAAGACCGTCGGTCGCGCCATGCCCCAGACAGAAATCAAGATCGCCTCGCTGGACTCGGGCGAAACCCTCCCCGCCGGCGAGCAGGGCGAAGTGTGCGTGCGCGGCTACGCGCTCATGAAGGGCTACGACGGCGACCCCGAGGGCACCGCGCTGGTCATCCACCAGGACGGCTGGCTGCACACCGGCGATTTGGGAGTGATGCGCACCGACGGCTGCATTCACCTCACCGGCCGCTCCCGCGACGTCATCATTCGCGGCGGCGAGAACATCTATCCGCGCGAGGTAGAGGAGTTCCTCTATACCCACCCCAAAGTGGACGAAGTCCAGGTAGTCGGCATTCCCAACGCGCGCCTCGGCGAGATCGTCGTAGCCTGGGTCCGCCTCCGTCCCGGCCTCGAGCCCGGCGTCGCCGCAACCGAAGAAGAAATCCGAAAATTCTGCCAGGGCCAGATCGCCTACTACAAAATTCCCGAGTACATCCGCTTCGTAAGCGACTTTCCCGCCACGCTCTCCGGCAAAATTCAAAAATACAAAATGCGCGAATTCGAAATCGAAGCCCGCAACCTCCAATCCGTCGCAACCGCAGCCACAGCGTAACAAGAGTCCGATTGTCCGAGCGATGTGACACCCTCGGTGTATCGTGTGGGGCGAGATTTCGTGCAATACTTGTAGTGCAAGCCGAAATTGGAGGCGCCTATGCCCGCCGTTTCTCTTCGTTTGCCTGAAGACCTGAAAACCCGTTTGACCCGCCTCTCCGAGCGCACAGGCAGGAGCAAGACCTATTACATGATCGAGGCTATTAAGGAACATATCGGCGACCTGGAAGCCCTCTACGTTGCCGAGCAGCGCCTCATTCAACACCGCGCCGGACGCAGCAGGTCATTTACCCAGAGAGAAATGGAAAAACGATATGGCGTGGCGGATTGAATACGACGCCGGCGCAGCGAAGGATCTATCGAAGCTCGATAAACAAATCGCGAAACGAATTATTAAATTCCTGGGCCAGCGTGTGGCGAAACTCGATGACCCACGCAGCATCGGCGCGGCACTGACAGGCTCCAAACTCGGTGAATTCTGGAAATATCGTGTCGGCGACTACCGCATCATTGCCGAGATACAAGATAAGGCCTTACGCATATACGTCCTTGAAATCGGCGATCGCAAAGAAGTCTACCGATAGCCCGGCCCACAAACTTCTCCACCCGCACTACTTCGCCGCGCTCCCCCGAGGAGCCGCCAGCATCTCTCGCCGCAGAATTGCGTTGATCCGCGACTGGTAGCCTTTGCCGGGCGACTTCAGCCACTCCAGCACATCTGCATCTACTCGCGCCGTAATCTGCCGCTTCACCGGCCGGTAGAATCGTCCACGTATTCCCTTCTTCCACTGCTCCGCCGTCAACACGGGAATGTCGCTTGTATCGATCTCGATGTCCGGTCGCGCGGCAAGCGCCTTCAGGTTGGCGATCTGCGCCTCCGTCAACTCCGGCAGAGTCTCCAGCGTGTAACTAACCATTTTCGTTTTCATAATTTCTTCTCTCCTCCGGGATCGCCTTTCGAGCCGAGATGATGCGAACTACTTCGATGCAAGTGTCGCGCTCGAAATCTTCACCCACAGTGTTCGCGACAACCAGCAGCAGCAAGCTTCCGGTCGCCCTCTTGGCAAGCCCCAGGGTCTGCCAACACTGCTCCCCGCTCCCGACCCGATCCGCGATGACGATGTGCAGCGGATCCAGAAACACCTGGCTGGCCTCCTCGAAACTAATGCCGTGCTTGCGCTGGTTAATTAGGTTCTTCGCCGCGTCCCACTCGAACCGCATTCCTGTAATCTCAATATTGTAGTTACATTTTTGACATTATGCAACCGAAACCCCCAATGGCCGCGCCTTTTAACAACTGCGCCGCCCCGCCCATGCCTTCCATCCCGCTGATTGTGACGCGAACAATTCCAAAACGAAAAATCGCCCCCGAAGGATCACGTCGCTTCGGAGGCGCTTGTAGAACACAAGTTAAAGTCGGGGACCAGTAGTCGGCGCTGGAGGTCGGTAGCACGCGACTACTGGTGATCCCTGCACTAAACGAAGCTAGCCGCGGCTTCCCCTTTCCACTGCAGCCTCGTGTCGCCCGGCTCTAAGAGAGTCTTCTTGCTAACTCTCTGAACCTTGTTGACAATTGGAGTGTCGCCGATGTCTCCCGTACGCACCGTGACGGCCGTCACACGAGTTTGTGCGCCTCGAAAAGCCAATGGAATTACCCCTTCTACCCACTCTCTTCCTCGTTCCCATCAAGCCCTCGTCACCAGAAAATCGCGCGCGGCCCGGTGCATTGACAAAGCCATCTCCTCGCTGGACAATCGGAGATTCAGCCGGCTGCAAAGGAAAGACGCCAAGTGACCGCTCTCTTAAAAACCAATCTGGGGACAACCACGCTCCTGGGCAGGGGAAAGGTGCGCGACCTCTATGCCGTGCCCTGCGCCGGACAGGAAGCACTGCTGCTGGTGGCCACCGACCGCATCTCGGCCTTTGACCACGTGCTCGGCACCGGCATTCCCGGCAAAGGCAAAATCCTCACCCAGATTTCGCTGTTCTGGTTTGAGTTGCTCCGGGATCTTGTGCCCAACCACCTGATCACCGCCGATGTGAACCAATATCCCGCCCCGCTGCGGCCCTATGCCGACCAGCTCGAAGGCCGCTCCATGCTGGTAAAACGGGCAAAGATGTTTCCCGTGGAATGCGTGGCGCGCGGTTACCTGGCCGGGTCGGGCTGGAAGGAGTATCGGGAGTGCGGGACGGTCTGCGGCATCGCGCTTCCGCAAGGGCTGCTGGACGGCTCGCAATTGCCCGAGCCGCTCTTTACGCCTGCCACCAAGAGCCAGGATGGCGCCCACGACGAGAACATCTCCTTTGCCCGCACCGAGGAGGTCGTCGGCACGGAAGATGCCGCCGAGTTGCGCCGGCTCTCCCTGGCCCTCTATCGCCGCGCCCAGCAGCATGCCGAGTCGCGCGGGCTGATCCTCGCAGATACAAAATTTGAGTTTGGCAGAACCGCGGATGGCATTATCCTTGCCGATGAGGTCTTGACACCGGACTCCTCGCGCTTCTGGGAGGCAGCATCCTGGATGCCGGGAGGCGCGCAGCCTTCCTTCGACAAGCAATACGTCCGCGATTACCTGGAGTCGATTCACTGGAACAAACAGGCGCCTGCACCCGAATTACCGGACGATGTGGCAGAAAGAACGCAAGGCAAATATCTCGAGGCCTTCCGCCGCCTGGCCGGACGCGCCATCCAACTATAGCGCGGAGACGGAGCAAATCATGACCTGGGCGGATTGGTGCATAGTAGCCGTATTGGCGGGATCGGTGCTGACTGGACTGTTGCAAGGCTTTTTTCGTACGGTTTGTTCGCTGATCGGATTGTTCGCCGGACTGACTCTCGCGGCGTGGAATTACCACCACGTTGCGGCGCTGTTGTTGCCCCTGGTGCACGTTGACGCGATAGCAGACACAATTGCCTTTTTCGCCATCGCGCTGTTGGTGTTGGCCTTGGCCAACCTGGTTGGCGCCATCCTCGGCAAGACGCTTGAATGGATGGGGCTGGGCTGCCTGGACGTGATCGCCGGCGGGATTGTCGGTTTTTTCCAGGGCGCCTTGATCGTCACCCTGTGCATCATGTTGACCCTTGCCTTCTTTCCCAAGGCGCAATGGCTCTCGCAGTCGCAGCTTGCCCACTTGTTCTTCGGGGCCTGTAACGCATCCACCCACCTGAGCCCCGAACAACTGGCCGACCGGGTCCTCAAGGGCATTCGAACCCTGGAATTGCAATCCCCGCCCTGGTTGCACGGCCAGAAGGGTGTATCTTGATTGAATGCCTGTGAAAAATCCTCCAACCCCGGTTACACTAACTGAATTGACAAAACCGTAAGAGGTCGACGTGAGAAGAGAACTGGATAGCCTGGTGACGCAAATGCACTCCAGCGGAGTTCGTTATGAGGACGCTGTGCGGGAGTTCAAGCGGCAGTATCTGCGCGAGGTCCTGATCGCGCACCGGGGGAACCAGTGTAAGGCCGCTGAAGAACTGGGCATGCACCGCAATACGCTCAGCCGGGCCATGGCGGAACTGGGGCTGGAATTGGCTGAAGTTCGCTCCGGGCTCAAGCGTCCGCCACGCAGCGAGCGTCCTGTATTTAGCGCCTTCCGCCAAGGCTACCGCCAGGGCTGATCGAGCGCAGCAAAAAGCATGCAAACTATTTCGCAGAACCAGGAAGCCCGCGTCGTAATCGAGCCGGATTTCGCATGGGACGGGCAGGATGCCTATCTCTTCGACATCGATGGCACCCTGCTGCGGAGCCGCGACCGCATTCACGTCGAATCCTTCGCCTCCAGCGTGCAGCGCGTTACCGGATTCGAGATCACGCTGGCCGGCATCCTGCTCTACGGCAACACTGATACCGCCATTCTGCGCGAGGCGTGCCTCCAGGCTGGCGTTCCACCCGATCTGCTCGAAGCAAAAATCGAATCCATCCTGGAGGCCATGCGCACTTCGGTCGCCGAACGGCGTCAAGAGATGGACCTGGTGCGTATGCCGGGCGTCGAAAATGTGCTCAGTCATCTGGCTCGAAAAGGCGCGCTGCTCGGTGTAGCCTCTGGGAACCTGGAGATGATCGGCTGGATCAAAATCGAACATGCCGGCTTGCGCGAGTGGTTCCGCTTCGGAGGGTTCAGCGACCATTTCCCCATCCGCTCGGAATTGATCGGTCAGGCCGCGCTCAAAGCAAGGGAATTGACCGGCGGAACAAAAATCTGTGTCGTGGGAGACACTCCTCGGGACATTGAAAGCGCGCGCGCCAACTTCCTTTCGGTGATTGCCGTTGCCACCGGCAACTATAGCTTCGAGGAACTGCTCAAATATCAGCCTGAGGTCTGTGCCTCCTCATTGGCCGATCTGCTGGCGCTCAAGCGGAGCGAACTGTGAGACCGCGGTTGCTGAAATCCTGCGCCTGCGCACTCAGGCAGAGGAATGCGCGGTGGAGATCGTTGACGCGGCTCTGGACCGCCGGATTGCTGTTGACGGTCTTCCCGGTCACTATTGTGGCGCAGGCCGCGAACGGGCTGCCCCTGGCCGCTCAATCCCCACCCGCTCAATCTCCGGCCAGCGAGACGGCCGCGTCAGCCGCTCAATCCGCGCCGCCCGTGCAAAACGCTCCGGCCGCCGTCACCACGCCTCCGGCTCAAGCCAGTCAAGCCCACTTACCCACCGCAAGTGAAAAACGTCGGGCCGCAAAGCTCTTCCTGGCCTCCAGCAAGCTGTTTGTGAATGGACAGTTTGAAGCGGCCCTGCAGGGCTATGCGCAGGCTGCAGAAATCGATCCCTCCAATGCCGATTACCGCATGGCGGCCGAGGTGGCCCGCAGTCACGCCGTCACCGCGATGATTCAGTCCGCGGCCAAATCCCGGCTGCTCGGCGACGATGCCTCAGCCCGCGCCGCCCTCGCTCATGCCCTCGAACTCGACCCCAGCAACGCCCAGGCGACCCAGCATCTGTTCGAACTCGGCAACGACGCTATGCGCCCGCAGCCGCAGACTGTCTCGCAGCAGTCGTCCAACGGGATTGCCGACGTGGTTGAGATTTCTCCTTCCGCCGGAGTGCACAGCTTTCACGCCCATGGCGACCAGATTCCCATCATCCGCCAGGTCTTCACCGCCTATGGACTCATTGTCATGTTCGATGACAGCGTGCACAACCTGCCCATCCGCCTGGATATCGATGACGCCAGCTTCCCGGTAGCCATGAGCGTCCTCGGCCTGGTGACCAGTACCTTCTACATTCCGCTGGACCCCCACCGCGTTCTCGTGGCTCGCGACAATCGCGAGAACCGCCAGCAGTTCACACGCCAGGAACTGGAGACCGTCTACATTCCCGGGCTGAGTGAAGCCGACCTCGCCGATGTAAACAACGTGGCCAAAAACGTGTTTGACGCGCAAAAGACGTCAACCGATGCCGCGTCCGGCACCATCACACTCCGCGCTCCGCGCGCCACGCTCACCGCCTTCAACTCCACCATCCGCACTCTTCTCGACGGGCGCAATCAGGTGTTGCTGGACGTGCGCATGATTCAGATTGCGCACACCAGCACGCGCAATACCGGGGTCTCGCCGCCACAGACCATCTCGGCATTCAACGTCTATGCCGAGGAGCAGTCCATTCTGAATGCCAACCAGAGCCTCGTGCAGCAAATCATCTCGTCGGGGCTGGCCGGCCCCGGCGACACCCTGGTAATCCTCGGCATTCTGCTTGCTTCAGGCCAGGTTTCCAGTTCCCTGTTCTCCAATGGACTTGCCTTGTTCGGCGGCGGCCTCACTGAGTCCGGATTGTCTCCGCCCCCGGCCACCTTCAACCTCAACCTCAACACATCGGACTCCAGGGAACTGGACCAGATTCAATTGCGCCTGGGCGACGGCGAGGCCGGAACGTTCAAAGAAGGCGAGCGCTATCCGATCCAGACCTCGTCCTTTTCCGGCCTGTCGGGGAGCATTCCGAAAATCCCGGGATTGACCGGCGCAGGAAGTTCGAGCAGCCTGTCTTCCCTGGTTTCATCGCTCACCAGCTCGGTGCCCACCATCCCCATGGTGCAGTATCAGGACCTGGGGTTGACGTTCAAGGCGACCCCCAAGGTCATGCGCAGCGGCAACGTCGCGCTCACCATCGATATGAAGCTCGATACGCTTTCCGGAACCTCGATCAACGGCAATCCGATTCTCAACAGCCAGGCCTTTTCCGGGGTCTCAACCCTCAAAGAAGGAGAGGCCGCGGTGGTGGCTGCCGAACTGAACAAATCGCAGAGCATGAACATCAGCGGCACGCCCGGAATCAGTGAAATCCCCGGACTGAATAACACCGCGGATAAAAACATGCAGACCAATTACGCCACGCTGCTGATTATCATCACGCCGCATGTGGTTCGCGGAACGCAGGCGGCCGGCCACACCCCCATGATGATGGTGTCGAAGACTCCCGCCCAGCAGTGATGCGCGGCCGCTCTTACTGGGTCACGCCATCCAACTTGGCCTGGTATTCGATGATCTTCTTCAGAACATCGTACGGCGCAGTCGCCGGGATCGCTCGGCCGTTCACTTCCAGCGTGGGCACGGAGAGAATGTCCAGATCGGTTGCCAGCTTGACCGAGGCGTCCACCTGGGCCTTGACCGCCGGGGTCTGAGCACAGGCCGCAACCTTGTCCGGATCGAGTCCCGCCTTGGTCACCGCGCTGTTCAGCGTGAGCGTGGCGCCATCCGGCGTGCTCAGTCCGTCCTGGCCCTCAAACACCGCCGAAGCGAATTGGAAAAACGCGGGGCTTCCACCCAGCTTGGACACGCACACACCGTAGGAGGCCGCGATCGCTGACTGCGGATGAATCTGCGCAATCGGGTCGTTCTGAAAAACAATGCGCGCGTTCGGAAAATCCACTGCCAGTTTATCCATATTTGCCTGGGCTTCTTTGCAATGAGGGCACTGGAAGTCGGCAAACTCTACCATCTCAAGTTTCTTTGACGCCACCCCGCGATAAGGCCCGTCGGCGCGCTGCTCCAACTGCTCGCGAAACTCCGCAAAAGGATGTTCGCCAAAAGGGAGCACCGCGTCGCCCGAGACAATGTGCTTTCCGTCCGGAAGTACAAAAAATGCCATCGCTCCCGGCTTTTCCTTGCCCGTCTTGTCGCCGACAAAAACGACCACCTTGCTGACCCCCTCCGACGGAGTCTTCAGGATCTCCTGTACCTGCCACATGCGGTTCTCGTCGTAACCCCAATTGGCCTCCAGAAAGGCGCTCACCGTCTCTTTCGTGGGTGACGCGGCGGTAAAGTTCGCAGGGTCGGGCTTGGGAAATACCGGCGGCGTGGCAGGAGCCGGCGCGGATGGCTCCGACGGCACGGCGGATGTTTCCGCGGGAACCGGCGGGACCTGGGTCTGTGCTGAGATGCGGAGTGCGGGCAGGGAAAGTGACATCAGCGCGGCAACGCTGACTAAACGGGTAAACAAACGAATCAAGTGTTTCTCCTTAAGGCGTTTCTCGCCAACAGGCGATGAAACGATCAATATCGTGGGGACAGCCCCAGACTCTAGCTTATACCTTCACCTTGACGGCAATGGGAAACCTCCGCCCCATGCCGAATGACTTCGACGTAACTTTCAAAACCGGCGCCGCTTGCTGGCGCTTGTACTCCGATCGCTCCACCAGCCGTACCACCTGTTGGACGAGCTCAATCGGAAATCCGTTTGCGCCGGCGATCCGCTCCGGAGTCTCGTAACGCTCCACGTAGGCTTCCAGAATGGGATCCAGAATCTCATACGGTGGAAGCGAGTCGGTGTCCTTCTGGTCCGGACGAAGTTCGGCCGAAGGCGCCTTTTTGAGGATCGCCTGTGGGATGACTTCCCCGTTGCGGTTGAGCCACCGGCACACCGCGTATACGCGCGTCTTCACCAGGTCGCCGATCACCGCCAGGGCACCCACCATGTCTCCGTAAAGCGTGCAGTAGCCAACCGCCATCTCCGATTTGTTGCCGGTGGTCAGAACCAGGGCGCCGAACTTGTTCGAGAGCGCCATCAGCAAACTGCCGCGAATGCGGGACTGGATGTTTTCTTCCGTAATATCCGGTGCCAGCCCGGCGAAAAGAGGATCCAGAGCGTGCGTAAATTCCGCAAACAGCCCGCTGATCGGTATCACCTCGAAGCGAATGCCAAGATGGGCTGCCAGGCTGCGGCTGTCGTCGATCGAGCCGGCCGAGGAGTACGGGCTGGGCATGCCCACTCCGATTACGTTTTCAGCACCCAGCGCCTCCGTGGCGATGGCCGCTACCAGTGCCGAGTCGATGCCGCCGCTCAGCCCCACCAGCACCTTGCCAAACCCGCACTTGCGCACGTAATCCCGCGTTCCTAGCACCAGCGCGCGATAAGCCGCCTCGGTGTCGTCGTCCTCCGGCATGGGCAATACCGGGGCGTTGAATGGGTCCACAACTATCAGGTCTTCCTCAAACGATGCAGCCTGCGCGATCAGTTCCCCGCGCCCGTCCAGCGCCAGTGAGGAGCCGTCAAAGATAAGGCTGTCGTCCCCCCCCACCTGGTTCACCATCAGCACCGGAATTCCGTCGCGGCGGGCGATGGCTGACAGCATCTCCCGCCGTATGGCGCGCTTGGAATGCCAGAAGGGCGATGAGGAAAGATTGATGTGCAGAGCCGGGTTCTGCCCCATCAGTTCTTCCATCGGGTCAACCGTGTACAGCCGCCGCTGCCAGAAGTTCTTGTCGTTCCAGGCGTCCTCGCAGATGCTGATTGCCAGGCGCACCCCATCCAATTCAACCACCTGCTGGGCCCGGGATGGCGCGAAATAGCGCTGCTCGTCGAAAACATCGTAAAACGGCAGTAGCCGCTTGTGCTGTTCGAGCAGCAGCCGGCCGCCATCCAGCAGGACTGCGGCGTTGACCGCGGGCTTTCCCGTTTCAGCCCCCGCGGGAAGCGCTACCCCGGCCAGAATCGCTGTTGGCAGCTCGCGCGTTGACTGCGCAAGCTCGTCCACCGCGGAGCGGCAACGCGCCAGAAAGCTCGGTTTCTCAAGAAAGTCGGCTGGAGGGTAGCCGCAGATGGCCAGTTCTGAAAACACGGCGAGACGAGCGCCGCTGGCGGCAGCCCGGCGGCTCGCTGCAACAATTCTTTCCAGGTTCCCGGTGAAATCCCCGACCGTGGGGTCGATCTGGGCCAGTGCGATCTTCACACTTCCAGTGTAATCCCTGGGTGGAAAATGTTCCCGCGCCACCGGTTGCCACGCTCTCGATTCTGCGCGCGCTCCGAAATGCTGGAAACTGAAGACCGGTGGCTAGGTTCCGGTACCGGTAAATACTACGCCGATGGTGCGCATGATGATCTTGAAATCCAGCCACACGCTCCAGTTGTCGATGTACGTGACATCGAGCGAAACATAGCTCGCAAACGAGGGGTCCTGGCGACCCTGCACCTGCCACAGCCCGGTGATGCCGGGCGTCACGTCCAGCCGGCGCAGATGGCTGAGCTTGTACTCCTTGACCTCGCTCGCGATCGGCGGACGGGGTCCGACCACGCTCATATCCCCGCGCAGCACATTGAAGAACTGCGGCAGTTCGTCGAAAGAGTATTTGCGCAGAAAGCGCCCCAGCTTGGTAATCCGGGGATCGTTGGATACTTTGAACAGCACCCCGTCGCGCTCATTCATGTGCATGATATCCGCGCGCCGCTTTTCCGCGTCCCGCACCATGGTCCGGAACTTGGTGCAGTGGAACACAACGCCCTTCTTCCCGATGCGTTCTGAAGAATACAAAATCGGGCCCGGCGAATCAAGCTTGATGGCAATCGCAATTGCCAGCAGCACCGGCGATAGAACCACCAGCGCTACCGTTGAGAACGCAATATCGAACACCCGCTTGAACAGCAGGCCGAGCTCCGGAACGTGGCCGCAGTGCAACGGAATAGTCGGAAACTGGCCGATATATTCAATCGGACTGTTCCAGGCCAGCCCATCGTACATGTCGGGAACTACGCGCAGATCGACCCCCTGAATTCGCGCCTGTTCGAGCACATTCTGCACGATCCCGCGCTCGCAGTGCGTAGTGAAGAATATCTCGTCCACGAATTGCTTGCGCGCATTCTGGAACAGCGTCTCCAGCGTCCCGACCACGTCGCCCGAGGCCGCCGAAGAACGGGATACAGAACCCGGGAATTCAATGAATCCCTTGAATGTGTAGCCCAGGTGGCGGATGCTCTCAAAATGATGCCGAAGCGCGTGCGCTTCAGGCCCCGTGCCCACGATCAGCACATTGCGCGTGCCCACGCCACGATCGTAGCGGCGATAAAGCAGAACCCGGTAAACAAACCTGCGCAGACTCAGCGCGATCGTGACCAGGGTGATAGTAATGAGCACAATGCTCCGGGGAATGTCGCTCTCGTGCACCAGGTAAAGTGCGCCCGTAAGCAGAAGGCCGGATGTGAAACAGACCTGCGCACTGAGCCTCTGTTCATGCAGGATGCTGGTTAGGCGCGTGGGCGCGTAGAGATTCAGGCGCCGGCTGGTAATGATCAGCGATATCGTAAATCCGCACAGAAGCGCCAGCAGGATCCACATCGAATGCCCGTGGATGAGGGTGCCATGCCAAAAACCTCTTGCCCCGGCCACCGGACCGGTGTGCATTTCATAAAGTGTGGCCAGAGTCGCCGCGCACAGGATGGTGATCGTATCCAGAACCATCCATAGTCTCACCGTGCCCCGCGACCCGCGCACGACTTCTCTTGATACCCCCCCGTCCCAATCGGCGGAGGAGGTCATTGAAGCCGATAGTTTCTGCCAAAAATCCGAACTCGCCATGGGGGTTTCGCAATCTTAAAATCGTTCAAAGAATCGATGGGTCCGGGCAGGGAGCGTCTCCCCGCAAGAATTTGCATTGCCTAAGAAACAGTGAATCCTGGATCGTTAGGCGAACTTTCTTCATCCCGGGGTTGCCACTCCAAGTTGCAACCCTCACCCTTGCTCCCATTACCCTGTCCACGGTTGGTGCCGATCATCATTTGGGAACGCCAATTCCCCCAGGCTGGAAGCCGGAAAAAGCAACTACGCCTTCCTTGGCTTACGGTTACCTTTAATCACCGTAACCGTATACCGCGGAAGCTAACGGAAAATGAAGGTTGTTGAAAGTGCCGAACAGCTGGGCCAACGTCGTAAATTGCTGAACCAAGAGCAATTATAGCAATCCTAAAGCAATGGAGGAGCGTAAGCAGCGTGTCGCTGCTTCTCCCAATCTCTGGTTCCGGGGCCTGGAGGAGAAGCTGGCAACACCAGCATCGCTCGAACCGGCTGCTTATTGCAAGCAAAATCTTAGTGCAATCACATTACGACATAACGGTTCCGTCATGTCGAAGGTAATAGAGTTCCGTCATGTCGAAGGTAATAGATAAGCATCCAGAGATAGAAACTGCTGAACGTGGGGATCCGTCGACGCCAAAAACGCTTGCAGCGGCCCGAAGAAACTCGCTCGGCCCTGATCGAGAAATAGCACCGCATCGGCAAGTCGCTCGGCAAAGCGCATATCGTGTGTGACCACCACGCTCGTAAATCCCAGTTGGCGCTTGAGTCGCTGAATCAGGTTCCCGAGCCGCCGCGCAATAATCGGATCGACCATCGTCGTCGGTTCGTCGTAGAGCACGATCTCCGGCTGTGCGGCCAGCGCACGGGCAATCGCCACCGCCCGCTTGCGCCCCGTTGACAGGCTCGCCGGCAGAGCATCCACCACGTCTTCGGCGCCTACCAGGCCAATCAGGCGATCGACAATCTGATGCAGCTGATCCTCGTCCAGACCGCCCCGCTCACGCAACGGAAATGAGACATTCTCCCGCACGCTGAGCGAATCGAACAGCGCCCCGTTTTGGAAGACCATGGTGATGCGCTTGCGGATGGCCATCATGCCCTCTTCGCCAAGTCCCGCGATCTCCTGGCCCTCCACTTGAATGGACCCCGAGTCCGGCTGCAGAAAGCCCATCAGCAGGCGCAGGGAGACCGATTTGCCCACGCCGCTGCGGCCAAGAATGCAAAGAGTCTGGCCGCGCTCAACCGAAAAGCTCACGTCCTCCAGCACCGGCCGGCCATCGAATGAGATCGAAACATGGTTGAAAGAAATAATTGGCCCCTGCGCACCGCCGGGCGTGGCTTCTGGCCGTTCCAACGGCTCTTGAGGCTCCGCCGCCGCTATCTCCGCCATCGTCTCGGTGAGTTCCGGTAGTTCGGTGTCGGAGATTTCGGAGCCGGTAAACTTCGGGTTCTCCGGCCCGGAATCGGAATTGAGTTTGGGTTCAGACATCCGCTTGCCTTCAGATTACGCGATCTGCGCGGGAAATCTGCTCTTGGCAGCGTTCCAGATCCACGGGGGTGTTGATATTGAAGAACCAGCGCGCCGCGGGAAGACTGGACGAATGGCTCACCTGCCCGCACTGCGCCAGCAGTTCAACCGCGATCGTGCTCACTCCCTTTCCCGCGCTGGCCGCGGCAGTTTCAAATCCGGACAGGCATCCCCGCCGCCCCGCACCCAGTTCGCCCCTTAGCGCCGGCAACAGAGCGCGGTCCAGAACCGCTGGAAAGGTCTGGGCGAATCCGCATGACGACGAGACCGTTACAGCGCGGCCCGAGATCTGGGCGTGAAGCAACAAATAGGCAAGCAGCGAGGCGGGGAGAAGCGGCAGATCGACGGGAAGAAAAACCGCGTGGCGAGCGGATGTTGAGGCCAGGGCGGAGCAGATTCCGGACAACGGTCCCAGGCCCGGCTCCCGATCTTCGACCACCGGCGCAAAAGCATCGAGGGGAGAACGCGCGCCGGCAACAAATGCCGCAAGGCCGGCCTGGCGCAGGATGGCAAGCGCGTTTGCCACCAGCGGCTGCCCACAAAAAGGGAGCAGCGCCTTGTCCTGGCCCATGCGGCTGGACTGTCCGCCGGCCAGTACAAACCCCACGGCCTCCGGTTCAGAATCAGGTCGGGCCGCAGTTGGGTCGCCTCCTTTCAACCGCCAACCTCCTCCATGAAGCGAATCAGCGACACAATCCCCAACTCGAAGTTCTTGAGATGGAATTTCTCGTTGGGCGCGTGCAGATTGTCGTCGGGTAGTCCGAAGCCCATCATCACGCTGGGCAGACCCAGGTGACGCGCAAAGTCGCCCACGATCGGGATGGACCCACCGGAGCGGATAAACACCGTATCCCGGCCCCATACCTCGTGCAGGGCCCGCGTTGCAGCCTGAATATAGGGGTTGTCAACGGGAATCAGGCACGCATCGCCCGAATGGATCAGCCGGACGTCGACATCCACCCCGGCCGGCGCGATCTTCTCCACATAACTCTTGTAGAGCTCAAAGGTCTTCGCCGGGGTCATGCCCGGCACCAGGCGCATGGAGACCTTCGCCACAGCCTTGGCGGGTATCACTGTCTTGGCCCCTGCACCTATAAACCCGCCAGGAATGCCGTGAACATCCAGGGTCGGCCGCGCCCAGGTCCGCTCCAGCACGCTGTAGCCGGCCTCACCCACCAACTGCCGCGAACCCACTTCCGCGATGCGGTAATGCTCTTCGTCGAACGGCAGGCTGCGCCAGGCCGACAGTTCCTCGGCGCTGGGTGGGATGATGTCGTCGTAGAAGCCGGGGATCAGGATGTGACCGTCCTCATCCTTGAGCCGGGCCAGAATCTGCGCCAGGGATACAAAGGGATTCGGCGCCGCGCCGCCATACATGCCCGAATGCAGATCGGTGCGCGCCCCGCGTACCTCGAGCTCGGTGTAAATCATCCCTCGCAGGCCAACACAAAGCGTGGGAAGGCCGGGCGCGAATAGTTCGGTATCCGAGACCAGCGCGAAGTCCGACTTGAGCTCGGGAGGTTTCGAGGCAACAAAATTCGCAATTCCCTCCCCTCCCACCTCTTCTTCGCCTTCGAACAGCACCCGCACGTTCAAGGGAAGCGCTCCATTGCCGGCCAGCAGCGACTCCAGGGCCTTCACCTGCGCCCAGACCTGCCCCTTGTCGTCCACCGCGCCCCGGGCGTAAAGATTGCCGTCGCGCTCAGTGGGCTCAAAAGGCGGCGAAAGCCATTCCTCCAGCGGATCCGGCGGCTGAACGTCGTAATGGCCGTAAACCAGCACCGTCGGCTTGCCACCGGCATGCAGCCAGTCCGCGTACACCAGCGGATGGCCCTCGGTCTCGATCAGCCGCACATTCTCCATTCCGATGCGCTTCAACTCCGCCGCCAGCACCTCGGCCGCGCGCCGGCAATCGCCTGCGTGCTCGGGCGAGGTGGAGATGGAAGGGATGCGCAGCAGGGCCTTCAATTCATCGAGAAAGCGTGCTTGGTTCTGGCCGGCAAAGGCAACTGCGGAAGAAGACATGTGACAACTCCCCTAAAATGGATTTCAGAGTCCAACAAGAGTATAAGACCCACCCCGTAATGCTGTTTCCCGCACGAAAGGTGAACTCCTTGCCGAAACGTGAAACTATACGCCTCCCTCATACCTCCTGCCTGCTTTTTCTCGTGATCCTGATGGCGCCGGCCATCTCTAGTTCTCATCTGACAGCCCAGACCAAGGCGGAAAGCACTTACTACTCAAGAGCGAATACATACGCGGTCTTCTTCGCCTACTCTCCCGACTCCAGCCACATGCTTCTGGGTTCCGCAGAGCACCGCATGCTGCTGGATATTGGAGCTTCCTACAGCCGGCGCCTGTTCCTCAATCACGCGGTCAACTGGCAATACAGCGGCGAGCTATTGCCGGTAGCGCTGGAAAGCGACCCATTGAGCCGTGTCGTGGAAAACCAAACCACGCCGGCCATAGCAACATACACCTACGACCAGGGGCCCGTTGTGGACTGTGCTCCAGCCTCGGCGCCTTATGTTGAATACCTGGAAAATGGCGCCGTCTTCAGCGCCGGAACCTACACCTTAACTTGCTATCGTCGCCGCTGGACCATCGGCGAAGCCATGTCTCCGGTCGGATTTCAATGGAACTTCCTGCCGGGCCGAAAGACGCAGCCGTTCTTCGTCGGCCATGGCGGGTATATGTACTCCACGCAGCCCATTCCCATGCCCGACGCCGGTTCCTTCAACTTCACATGCGATTTAGGCGCGGGACTCGAATTCTACCGCTCAAAAACCAAGTCCATCCGCGCCGAACTCCGCTACCACCACATCTCCAACCACGGCACAGCCTTGGAGAACCCGGGCATCGATAACCTTCTCTATCAGGTGACCTACTCGTTCGGACACTAATAGCGCGGCACCGAAGCATCCACTTCCGCGCTCCACGCGTCAATCCCGCCGCGCAGCGACTGCACCTCCTCGAACCCCTGGTTCCGCAGCCACGCAGTCACGTTCATCGAGCGGATGCCGCGATGGCAAACCACCACCAGTCGCTCTTCCGGGTCCAGTTCATGGTGCGCCCGCGCCGTCACCTCGCCCATCGGCATCGAGAGGCTTCCGTCAATGCGCGCCGTAGCCAACTCCCACGGCTCCCGCACGTCGATGAGACGAGCCTTGTTTTCCTTGAGCAGCGCCTCAGCATCGGCGGGGGAAATCTCGTAATCCAGCATGGCTATAACGTATGTCCCCCCTTGCCGCTGAACAGGTCGCGGATTGATGGAAACCCTCGAATCGCTCTCGCCTCCGACCCCGCTCAATAACCCCTGAGATCTACGATCGCCTTCAAAATGTTCTCCGGCTGGGGAAGAATCGCCTCTTCAAGAATGGGCTGGTAAGCCACAAAAGTATCCATGGCGCCGATACGTCGCACCGGAGCGTCAAGATCGTCGAATAGCTCGTCGGCAATGCGCGCCGCAATCTCCGCTCCGTAACCCCAGCTCAGCATGTCTTCGTGCGCAACCAGCACCCGGCTGGTCTTGCGCACCGAGGTCGCAATCGCTTCCCAGTCGTATGGGTTCAGGGTGCGCAGGTCGATCACTTCCACATCGATCGAGTGCTCGCGCTCCGCATGCTGCGCCGCCTGTATGGCGCGTGGCACCAGCGCCCCATAGGTAATCAGCGTCAGGTCCTTGCCCTCACGAACCGTCTTGGCCTTGCCGAATGGAATGGCGAAATCCGGGCCCGGATACGGCGCCCGGCCGTACGGCTCGCGGTACAGCCGCTTGTGCTCCAGAAAAAGCACCGGGTCGTCGCAACGGATGGCCGTGCGCAGCAGCCCATTGGCGTCCAGGGAATTCGAGGGCATCACCACCCGCAGGCCGGGAATGTGGGTGAACATGCTTTCGCCGGATTGCGAATGGTAGATCGCTCCACCGGTGAGATAGCCGCCGATCGGCACCCTGATCACCACCGGCGAAGCCCACCCGCCGTTCGAGCGCCACCGCATCAGCGCAAGCTCATTGTGAATCTGGTGCATCGCCGGCCAGATGTAGTCGAAGAACTGTATTTCAACCACCGGCTTCATGCCCCGCACCGCGTATCCCACCGCCCGTCCGACAATGTTCGCTTCGGCAAGCTGGGAGTTGAATACCCGCTCCGACCCGAACTTCGTTTGCAGGCCGGCAGTCAGCTTGAACACGCCGCCCTTCCCTTTCACCTCGGCCAGCGCCTGCTCCCGGCTGGCGTCGGCAATGTCCTCGCCGTAGACCACGATGCGCGGATCGCGGCGCATCTCGTCGTGCAGGCAGGCGTTGATCAGGTCGGCCATGGTGCGCGCTACGCCTTTCTGTGGCCCCTCCTGCTCTGTGGCGAACGCAACATGCGCCGGATCCAGATCGGCGGAGTACACATGCTCAGGAATGCTCACCACTTCCGGCATCGGCGCCTCCAGCGCGCGCTCCGCGGCCTCGGCGGCTTCGCGGTCCAGTTGCTGCTCCAGTTCCTCAAGCTCTGCACCGGTCAGAATGCCCTCCAGCACCAGCCGGTCCCGCATCCTGACAATTGGATCGCGCAGCGCGTCGGTCTCACGCTCCGCCGAGCAGCGGTAATTCTTGTCATCGTCTGAAAACGAATGTGAGTAGTGACGCACGCAGTGGGCATGTACAAATGCAGGCCCCAGCCCCGCCCGGCAGTACGCTGCCGCAGACTCAAACGCCAGCAGGCAGGCCTCGGCATCGGTGCCGTCGATCTCTGCAAAGTGAAAATTGGGAAAATTGGCTACGATCCGCGATATGTTTCCGCCCGGCGTGTTTACTTCCACCGGCACGCTGATCGCGTACCCGTTGTCCTCCACCACGAAGATCACTGGGAGCTTCTGATTGGATGCGGTATTCATCGCCTCCCAGAACTCGCCCTGCGAGGTCGAGCCCTCCCCGATGCAGGTCAGCACCACTTCGTCGCCGTGAAAATCGACGTCCCGGAAAGCACGGTAATCCACTTCGGCCCCGGCGCCTTCAGGCCGGATCGCAGCCTCCGGATGGCGGCTGAAATACCGCCCGGCCTCGGCGCAGCCCACCGCGTGAAGCAACTGGGTTGCGGTCGAGGACGAAGTGCTCACAATGTGCAGCTCCCGGCTGCTCCAGTGCGTCGGCATCTGCCGGCCCCCGCTCGCCGTATCGGTGGCCGCGCCAACCGCCTGCAACATCATGTCGTAAGGCGAAACACCCAGGGTAAGGCAAAGAGCGCGATCGCGATAATAGGGGAAGAACCAGTCGTAACCCGGACGCAGCGCCAAGCCCGCCGCCACCTGCAGCGCTTCGTGACCGGCTGCCGAAATCTGGAAAAAAATCTTTTGCTGGCGCTTGAGCAGAATCTCTCGGTCATCCACGCAGCGGGAAAGATACATCAGCCGGTAGATTTCCACCAACTTCTGTGCGCTCAGGCCATTCGAGGTAATCCCCGGCTCTGGCGCCCGGGCGCTGGAAAGTGCCACTTCCATTCCTGTCGTCCCCCCTCGCAAAACCGGAGATCATGCGTCCCGAAGCCACAATACTCAAGTCGATGCGTACATCGGGGAGCATCGACCACAACCGCACTCTGGAGCAAAAGCTAACTCCGGCTTTGCCGCAAATACCGATCCCTGCGAAAATTGTACCAACCCGGCGCGCCAACCATCCTCAAGCGCCTTTCAGAGCCTCCGCATCCCCCGCCCTTCCGCCCGCGGGGAAGGAAAAAACCACGCCATATCACGGACGAAATGGTAGATCAACGGGAGCATTCCCGTTCGGCGAAGGGCCAAAACCCGACATCGCCATCTTGTCTTTGATGCTGTGGGCCAGTTTCTCGATCTCTGCCACTTTATGAATCTGGGTCGGCGAGAGCGCGTTGGGGTTCGAGTGCGCGATCTCACCGTTCAGTTCCGTCGCCAGCTTGAGCAGTTTGTCGGAATCGACAACCATTGATTTCTGGCGCTCGATGTTCATCTGGTGCCGGCGTTTTTCAGATAGGACGGGGCTGTAATCATCCAGCGAGGAAAGCGGACTGGCCCCCACGGGAACTCCGTTGGACAATTGCGCGGCATTCAGCCCACCGCCTGAGGATTGCTGGCTGAGGCTGCATGTGAACGGCAAAGCCAGCAGAACCGCCAGGCAGAACGCTGCTCGCAGTTGGCGGCGCCGCCGCGCAGGCGTTCGCGCCAATACTGCCCTCCTGAGATCTTCCGTGTAGCCCATCGCGGCGGAATTGCCCGTGTTTCTCAAGACGCGTTTTGCCTCAGTCTTTATTGGCGGCGAGTTTCGTCTCGCCCCTCATCCTGCGGGTCATCTGCACAATCTCATCCGCTCTGCGCACCACCGTCACCGACAATTCGTCCTTGGTGGATTTGTCCACTTCGGCCTTCAGGGCGGTCGCCATTCTCAATAATTCTGCACTCTGGGCGGCCAACTGCCGCTTGCGCTCCTCGTCTCGAGTAGCCGTGCCCGTAGCCGTGTCCGTTGCCGTGTCCTGAGACAAAGCCGGTTGTGCCGAAGCCGCGGCTGCGGCGTTCTGGGTCGATTTTGCTGCGGGAACTGCAGCCGGTGACTGCGCATGCGCGTGCAGCAGTCCCGCGCCGGTCGCCAGAACGGCCAGAAGCGCCAACCCAAAAATCCATGCCGTTCCGCTTCGTAAGCGGTCCGCCAGCCTCCATGCGCCGATCTGCTGCCCTGTCATGGGTAACCTCAGCATCTCACCACGAGTGTGCCGGAGGAAGGTTCCGGTAACACCTGCGCACAGTCTAGTCTAGAAGGAGGAGTTTTTGCCATGCTTCGTTTCTCCCTTGCTGCGGTTTTATCAATGGCTACCCGCTGGGGCTGGTTTGCCGAAGGCCGGTTCCTCGGCAAGGTGCTCGACGAATGGATCGTCGATAGCCAGGAGTTCCTGCACACCAGGCTGCCTCACCTGCTGGTAATTGCAGCCATCGCGTTCTTCCTGAACAGGCTGCTGCGGCTGGTCACAAGTCGCATGATCCGCGTGGCCGAGCGCCACGCGGCCGGGCCGGGACGCATCGGAGAGGTAAAAACTCTGGCCGGGGTCATCCACGCCACCGGACTGGCCATCATCGGCATGATCGCCGGCATGCAGTTTCTTGACGCCCTGGGCGTCAACCTCGCGCCGCTACTGGCCTCCGCCGGTGTGGCCGGCGTGGCCATCGGATTGGCCGCGCAGAACATTGTCAAGGACATGTTCAACGGCATCCTCTTCCTGGTCGAGGGCCAGTTCAACGTCGGCGATACCGTCCGCCTCGCCGGCCTCGCCGGAACCGTCGAGGCCATGACCCTCCGCAAAACCACCGTGCGCGACAGTGATGGGACCCTCTACGTCATTCCCAACTCCCAGATCACCACCGTTGCCAACCTCAGCATGGACTATTCAATGGCCACCATCAACGTCAGCGTCGATTTCTCCGCCAACCCCGACACAGTAATGAAACTGCTCAGGAACATCGCCATGGAGGTGCGCAACAGCGAGCAATTCAAAAGTGAATTTGTGGCCGACCCGCAGGTCCTGGGCATTGACTCACTGAAAGGCTCGCAATTGATCTTTCCCGTGATCTTCAAGACCCTGCCGACGAAGCAATATGGGCCCATGCGGGAATTTCAGCGCCGCGTTCGATTGGCGCTCGAACAAAATCACATGCTGCCAGGCGATCCAAACCGCGTCTTCGCCACATTTCAGCCGGAAGCCGCAAACTCAGCACAGTTGACAGCATCCGCTTTGGCCGTCCGCAGCCAGACGGAGCCGCAGCCTCAACCGGCCCGAGATCCCACCACCCTGAAGCCTCACGACGGAAATCCCTTCACAGGGGAATGAAAGCCACGGTCCCGCCTACCCCATCGCCTCCAGAAGCGCCTCCGCGTCGGTCACCGGAGGCAGACAGGTGCGTCCCCGGCAGACCAGCGCCCAGGCCTCGGCGCGCGCCGGCATCTGAGGCAGCGTCTCCGCCAGCGCTTCCGGAATTCCCCCGGCAACCAGCCGCGAGGTCTCAATGCGCATCACCGTCTTGTTCACCGCGTAGCGCGCCACGGCCGTAGCCTCAAGCCGCTCCGCTTCAGCCCCCGACCCCACCACGATCACCTGCACCGGATCGAGCAGCAACCGCTCCAGCGCCAGGCCGTAGCTGCCTGCGTAGAGACCAAAATGCTCCACGATGCCCGCAAAACAGGCCAGCGTATCTTCAGCTATGTCGCGATACTCCTTGCGTCCGCTCAGCGCTTCAAGACGTAACAGCGCAGCAGCAGCTGTGGGATTGCCTGCGGGCGTTGGCGCGTCCTGCAACGGCTTGCGCCTGGCACCCAGCGCGCCCAGTGGCGTCACGCCCTCCGCAGGCGCTGACGCATCGTAAAAAGCTCCTGCCGTTGAATCGTAAAAACGCGCGATCAAACCGTCCGCCAATTTGACCGCCGCGCTGTAATGCTTCATCTCGCCGCTGGCCAGCCATGCGTCGATACACGCATGAACGGTGAAAGCGTAGTCCTCCAGCGTTCCCTGGGCTTCTTCCGCGTCCGCTGCGCCATCCGGGTACGCGATCACGTGCTTCAGTCCTTGGTCGCCGTCCCAGGCCTCATCGAGAAGACGGTCCAGCGTGCGCAGCGCAAACTCGCGCGCCGATCCCGTGCCCAGAACTCGCGCCGTTTCCAGGTACGCAGTCACCGCCATCGCGTTCCATCCCGTGTACAACGTGCGGTCAATGAACGGCGCAGGCCTTTCGGCGCGGGCAGCCAGAAGCTTGCGGCGCGCGGAATCGAGCAGCAGGCGCAGGCCCTCGGGATCGCCGTCCGCCTGCGCGGCCAGCTCGGCGAGCGATCGCTTCACGTGCAGCACATTCTTGGCGGGGTTGTGGTGCATGTCGCCAACCTCGCCAATATCCCAGTACTTTGCCGCGATCTCAAGTTCAGCCGGTGTTAGAACGGCGCGGGCCTCGTCCAGAGTCCATGTGAAGTAGTCGCCATCGTCATCCAGGCCGACATCCGCATCCTGCGAGGCGTAAAATCCTCCCCGCTCGCGGTCGGTCATCGTCCCGTCGAGCCATGCCACGATCTCGCGTGCCGTCTCCAGAAAATCTTCGCGGACAAAACTCTGGAAGCCGTGTACGTAATTGCGCAACAGCTCCGTGTTGTCGTAAAGCATCTTTTCAAAGTGCGGAACCACCCAGCGCTCATCCACCGAATAGCGATGGAATCCCCCCGCGAGCTGGTCGTAAACGCCCCCGCAAGCCATCTTCTCGAGCGTAGTGGCAAAAGCATGACGTGCCTGCTCGTTGTCCCGGTTCATGCCCACCTCCAGCAGCAGGTCGAGTGCCGCCGGATGAGGAAACTTGGGCTGCGAACCAAAGCCGCCGTTGCGGGCATCGAATTGCTTCAGGGCCGATTCCGCGATCTTTTCGACCAATAAAAGCGTCAACTCCCCGCCTCGGCCTGAAAAGCTTTCGTTGTGCTCGATCGCGGCCATCACGCTCGAAGCGGTCTCCAGGGCTTCGTCGCGCCGCTCGCGCCACACCTGCGCCATGGCCAGCAACACGCGCCCAAATCCGGGCCGGCCGTACCGGTCGTCGCGAGGCATATACGTCCCGCCAAAATAGGGCCGGCCGTCGGAAGTCAGAAACGCGGTCAGCGGCCATCCCCCCTGCCCGCTGATCGCCGATACCGCGGCCTGGTAGCGCGTGTCCACATCCGGCCGCTCGTCGCGATCCACCTTCACCGCAATGAAATGCCGGTTGATGAGCGCCGCGATCTCCGCGTCTTCGTACGATTCGCGGTCCATCACGTGGCACCAGTGGCACCACACCGCGCCAATGTCCAGCAGAATCGGTTTGTCCTCTGCCTGGGCAAGCGCAAACGCCGCCTCGCCCCACGCGTGCCACCGCACCGGCTGATGCCGTGCCGAGCGCAGGTACGAAGAAGCTGCGTGCTCGAGCTCGTTGGCGTGCGAAGACTCAACTTGATCGGGCGTAGGGGAACCATCCTCGTGCATGCGCTGAGCATACCATTCACTTCGCCCAGCGAAGTAGCGCCCGTCTCCAGCAACGTAGCGCCGGTCCTCAGCGAAGTAGCGCCGGTCTCCTGACCGGCTGTCGCGCGGGCGTCCACGCCCGCGCCCCTCAGCAAGAATCGACGCAGGCTTCAGCCCCCGAATACCCCCCGAATCCCGTGAAGCTTCCTCAACTCTTCTCGAGTTCGGCCTCGATCGCCGCCAACAGTTCCGGCGCATCGGGAGCCGTGTCGGGCGTGAACCTCCGCACTACTTCGCCCTCCCGGCTCACCACAAACTTCTCGAAGTTCCACATGATCTCCGGTTCGGGATTGGCGTCGATTCCGTATCCCTTCAGCTTTTCACGGAACGGAACCGCGGCCACGCTGGTGGCTTTCGGCTGCGCCGCAATCAGCGCCGCATAAAGCGGATGCTTCTCCGGGCCCACCACCGTGATCTTGCCGAACAGCGGAAACTTCACGCCGTAATTCAGAGTGCAGAAACTCTGAATCTCATCGTTCGAGCCCGGCTCCTGGCTCTTGAAGTCGTTGGCCGGGAAACCGGCGATCACCAGCCCCTGCCCGCGAAATCGTTCGTAGAGACTCTCCAGCGCTTCGTACTGCGGTGTAAGCCCGCACTTCGAGGCCACGTTGACTACCAGCACAACCTGCCCCTTGAAGTCCGCAAGGGACGCGTCCTCGCCACTGATCTTCTTGACCGGAATGTCATAAATCGCTGCACTCATATGAATCTCTCCCTGATTCCCTTCTAACATGGGAAGGCTCATCCCAAAAGCTGCTTCGCCACCTTGATGTACAGTTCCACCGCCTCCAGCAGCTCTTTCTTCGCCAGCTTCTCAAACGGCGTGTGCGCCACATGAATCGATCCCGGTCCTAGCAGCAGCGGCTCGCCCCAGTTGCTCAGCTGCGGAATATCCGTAGTGAACTTCGCAATCATCGTCGGCAATCCCTCCACCGCGCGCAGCCGCACAAACGGAATCTCCAGCGTGAAGTCGACTTCCGCAAGCCCCGCGCAGGCTTCAATCAACGCGGCTCTGACCGGTGCCGAGTCGCCTACCAGCCGAACCAGAACCTGCGCCTCGGCTTTGTCGGCAATCACGTTGGGAGCGTGGCCGCCGTGGATCTGGCCGATGTTCAGCGTGCTCGGCCCCACGTCTTCAAGACTTGGCAGCGGAAGCGCCAGCAGCCTGCCCAACACCTCAACCAATTTGTGCACCGCCGAGTCGCCGAGTTCCGGATAGGCGGAGTGAGCCATCTTGCCGGTTGCCTTGAAGACCGCGCGCAGCGCGCCTTTCGAGGCCAATGCCAGGCGATTGTCCGTAGGTTCTCCATTGATCAGAAAGCGGCTGCCCTTGGGCGCGAGGTTCGCGGCCTTGGCGCCGGCCGAGTCGCGCTCTTCGCCCGAAACAAACAACAACCCAATCCGAAGCCCAGCCGCGCGCAGCGCATCCGCGGCGGCTACCTGCGCCGCGATAATTCCCTTGGCGTCTGAAACACCGCGCCCATACATGGTTTCCCCATCCTCGCTGAACGCGATGTACGGCGGAACGGTGTCCATATGCGTAGAAAAAACCAGGTCGGGAGTTTGCCCGGCAACCCCTGCATAAACATTCCACCGCGGCCCCGCCGCTGCGCTCTCGATCGGCTGCGCCACCACAGTCTTCTCCACTTCCCAGCCCTGGCCGGCCAGAAATTCAGCCAGAAAATCGCCCACCGCGCCCTCATGGTAGGTAGTGGATTCGATTTCGCATAACTGCCTCGTAAGCGCGATAGGGTCAATTCGTGCATGGAGATGAGGATCGATCATCATGCTCAAAGAATACCGTAGATCGCCTTCCGGTTCACGATCCGGAACCCTCCGCCGATTTCCGGCAGCCGCCAGCCCGCTGCGGCAGATTGCAGTTCGGTAACCGCCGCGAAGCGTGAAGCAGCAAACCGATTTGGCGTAGAATCGGGAGTGGAATGATTCCCGCAACCCCATCCGGCCAACCTGCCACGCGCCTGGATTCGCACCAACCCAATCCCGCGGGTCCGCGAAATGAAGCCGCCGTGTTGCGCAGCGTGGAGTTGACCGGGCCTGCCGGGCGTCTCGAGGCGGTTCTCAACCCGGGCTCGCCGAACGCCCCGTTTGCCGCGTTGATCTGTCATCCCCATCCCAGGTACGGCGGCAACCTGCACAACAAAGTGGTGTACCACGCCATGAAGGCCTTCAACGATCCGGAGTGGGGACTCGGTTGGCCGGTGTTGCGCTTCAATTTTCGCGGTACGGGGCTCAGCCAGGGCCAGCATGACGGCAAGGCCGAAACCGGCGATGTGAGGTCGGCTCTCGATTGGCTTGAAAACGAATTCAAGCTGCCCTTGATCGTAGCCGGGTTCAGCTTTGGCGCGGCCATGGCTCTCCTCACTTGTTGCGGCGCGGACCACGCACCCAATCACGTGCGCGCAGTCGCCGCGCTGGGCCTGCCCACCCAGGCTGATGGCCGCGAATATCGGTATTCCTTCCTGCAAAACGCAACCCTTCCCAAGTTGTTTCTCAGCGGAGACCAGGACGAGTTCGCGACCGCCGCGCAACTTGAGCAGCTTGCCGCTTCCGCTGCCGATCCCAAACGGCTGGTGCTCATTCCCGGCGCCGATCACTTTTTCACCGGCCAACTGGAGCCCATGCAGCATGCATTGGCCGGATGGCTGAAGGAGTATTTGCTATGACCCCGGTCAGCGACTCCGCTCTCGACACCCTGCACGCATCGGCGACGGAAATCTTCACTGACGCCCTGGCGGCCTGCAACATTGCGTCCGCATTCGACCGGCGCATGCGTTTTGAAGGCAGCCTGTTGCGCCGGCTTATTCCCGACGGCAGCGGACCCGCCACCATCGATCTCTCCAGCTACAAGCGTGTCTTTGTCATTGCCTTGGGCAAAGCGGCCGGCCCCATGCTCAATACTCTGCTCGAGCGCATGAAACGCCGCAAGGGATTGCGCGGCATTTGTTGTTCCAACCAACTGCCGAAAAAACGCAACTGGCGATTCCGCTATTTTGAGGGAGGCCATCCGCTGCCCAACGAAGACTCGTTTGCCGCCGCGCGCGCCGCTCTGGCCATGCTGCGCAAAGCCAGGAAAGACACGCTCATCTTCTTCCTCATCTCCGGCGGAGGTTCGGCCATCTTCGATCTGCCCCTCGATCCGCAGATCACGCTGGATGAAACCATCGAGTTTCACCAGTTGTTGCTCGCCTCGGGCGCGCCCATCAACGAGGTCAACACCCTGCGCAAGCACTTTTCCGCCGTCAAGGGAGGACGGCTGGCCATCGCCGCCCCTGATGCGGCAAAGGTCAGCCTGCTCCTGCCCGACGTGCCGCTGCGGTCGCTCGACGCGCTCTCTTCCGGGCCCACTTCTCCCGATCACTCCACCGTGGCCGAAGTGCGCGAGCTGTTGGCCAAATACAACCTCGCGTCCCGGCTCCCGGCCTCGATCCGCGCCTTCTTCGAGCGCGCCGACCTGCCCGAGTCGCCCGGAAACAAAGGATGGCGTCCACCGTTCCTGCCCCGCCTTCCGAGGTCTGAGCCGGCGCTTACCCGCCGCGTTACCGACGCAGCCAGCATGACCGGCGAAGACGAAGCATTCCGCGATTCGGTCTTCGAAATTCTGCTCTCCAGCCACGATCTGGTCGAGAACACCCGCGCCCAGGCGCAGAAGGCCGGATTCTTCACCGTCGTTGACAATAGCTGCGACGACTGGGATTACGCGGATGCCGCGCGCTATCTGCTGCAGCGATTTCACGCCTTGCGCGCCGCTCACCAGCGCCTCTGCCTCATCTCGGTGGGCGAGGTCACCGTCACCTTGAACCGCACCCCGGGAGCCGGCGGACGCAACCAGCAGTTTGCCCTGGCCTGCGCCCTCGAACTGCAGCAGTATCCCGGCGAACGCCTCACCGTGCTCAGCGCCGGCTCCGACGGTATCGACGGAAACACGCAGTCGGCCGGAGCCATTGCCGATCCGACTACCGCGGCCCGCGCCCGCGCCTTCGGCTTTGACCCGCAGGCATCGCTGGCTTCCTTCAACGCCTGCCCCCTTTTCACCGCCCTCGGCGACTCGGTCGTAACCGGGCCTACCGGGCAAAACCTGCGCGACGTGCGCCTGCTCATCGCAGAAAAATCGTAACTCTGCATTTTCCACATCTCCTGCCTGAATTAGGATGGGTTCGTGCCTCGTAAAGCAACCGGCAAATCGGCCGGCAAGATGCCCGATATCCGCACCGTTGCCGCCGCGGCCAAGGTGTCCATCGCTACCGTCTCCAGGACCATCAACCGTTCTCCGCTGGTCAGCGAACGGCTGTCAAAACGCGTCTGGCACGCCATCAAACAACTCAATTACTTTCCCAACACCCATGCGCGAACCCTGGTTTCGGGACGCAGCCGCTTGTTGGGAATCATCGTTGAAAACATCACCAACCCTTTCTTCCCGGAGCTGATCCAGAGCTTTGAAGAGATCGCCGTCGCCCACGGATACGAGATTCTGGTCAGCTCGTCGAACGGCGATCCCGCGGTCCTCACCTCGTGCGTGCGCCGCATGCTGGAGCGTAAGGTGGACGGCGTCGCCGTGATGACCTTCGGCGAAGAAGAGACCGTCCTCGATCAACTCGTGCACCGCAACGTGCCCATCGTGTTCGCCGAATTCAAACTGGACGACCCCAAGGCCAGCACCATTCTGCTCGATTACTCCACCGGCATTCATGCGGCCGTGCGCCATCTGGCCGACTTGGGCCATCGCAGAATTGCGTTTCTCGCCGGGCCCCACACCCTGCACTCGGCCATCACCAGGGAAAATAACTTCCGCGCCGCCATGCATGCTTCCAGGCTGCCCATTCAGAAAAAGTGGGTCATCGAGTGCGACCACACGCTCAAGGGCGGCGTGGCTGGATTCGAGCAGTTGCTGGAACTGCCGGCGCCGCCCACCGCCATTGTCTGCTCTAACGACATGACCGCCATCGGCGTGCTGCGCGCGGCCTATATGAAACGGTTGCGCGTGCCGGAGGATCTATCCGTGATCGGCCTCGACGACATCGATTTTGCCGAGTTCACCCTCCCCCCGCTCACCTCCATCCGGCTCTCGCGTTCTGACGTCGCCCGAGCGGCGTTTGAGGCCCTTCGCGCGCAGGCGGAGGATCCCGGAAATCCCAAAATACAACGCGAATTCCTGGTCTCCACCAGCCTCGTAATCCGCGAATCCACCGCCCCGCCCAAATCAAAGGCCTGACCTATTTCCCATTTGGTTTGTAGTCCCATTGTGACTACAATGGTATCTATCTCTGAATCCTGGGAGGCTTGCCATGGCGACCGTCGACACTTACGTCCGTGCCCGCATTGACACGGCTACCAAAAAGCGCGCGGCCCATGCGCTGGAAGCGATGGGCCTGTCCATCTCCGACGCGATCCGCCTGCTGATGCTGCGCGTAGCCAATGAGAGCCGACTGCCCTTCGAGGTCCGGGTTCCCAACTCCACCTCCCGCAAAGCGATTGCACAACTGGAGACGGGAAAGGGCAAGCGCTTTCGAAGCGTCAAGGCATTGATGGCCGATCTCCATGCGAAGGATTGAGCGCTCGTCGACATTCAAACGCGACTACAAACGAGAAGCGAAACGTCAGCACCGGGCAACACTCGACAACGGCCTCGTGCCGGTTTTGACGGCGTTGGCAAACGACCAGCCGTTGGAGCCGCGATTCCGCGACCACGACCTCACCGGCGAATGGAGCAACTACCGCGAGTGCCAGGTCAAGCCCAACCCGTTGCTGATCTATCGAAAGCCCGGCCAGGACACCTTGCGCCTGGCCCGGCTTGGCTCGCATAGCGAGTTATTTGGCTAGCCCTCATCCTGACTATCTGCCCTGCTTCTTACAATCCCTGCCTTGGGGGCTAAGTTGCTCACCGGCTAGCCGCAATCATCTGCGCCGCGTGCTGCAGGCTGGTCTCCGTCACCTTTGCTCCCGACAACATCCGCGCCACTTCATGGTTTCGCGCACGATCATCGAGCACCCGGATTTGCGTCTTGGTGCGCCCATCGGACTCCCGCTTCTCCACCGCCAGATGCTGATCGGCAAAGGCCGCAATCTGCGGCAGGTGCGTGACGCACAAAACCTGCTGCCCGCGCGCCAGCGATTTCAGCTTCTGCCCCACCGCTTCAGCGGCGCGACCGCCGATGCCGATATCGATCTCGTCGAACACCAGCGTTCGCGGCGTAGGAGCCTTTGTCTTTGGCTTCGCCGCACCCTCTTCGACGCTGACCTTCAAAGCCAGCATCACCCGGCTCATCTCTCCGCCTGAAGCAATCTCCGCCAGCGGCTTGAGCGGCTCGCCCGGATTGGTCGCGATGCGGCACTCCACCTCATCCCAGCCCGCTGCGGTCCATGCTTGCTCCTGCTTACACTCCGTCACACCCACCTCGAACCGCGCCTTCATGGCCAGCGAGTTGATCTGCGCTTCAGCAAGCTTGGCCAGCCGCGTTGCCGACCCCTGCCGTTCCGAGGTCACTGCCGCGGCCGCCTTCCGGTATTCCCTCGCCGCATGTTCAAGTTCCGCGCGAAGCCCCTTCAGGATTTCATCGCGGTCTACCACCTCCGCCAGCTTGACCGCTACGTCTTCGCCGAATGCAATCACTTCGGCGATGGTCTTGCCGTATTTGCGTTTCAGCCGGTCCAGCAACGCCAGGCGGTCTTCGATTTCGGCCAGCCGCTCCGGCGAGGCATCGATGCCCTCGGCATAGTCGCGCAGGGTTGAGGCCACATCGCCCACTGTCGCCCTCACCGAAGCGATCTGCTGCGCAGACTCGCTAAAGCGGGCGTCGTAGCGTGCCAGTTCCTCCACATTGCGCAGCGCCGCCTTCAGCGCCACTTCGGCTGACGCGCCACCCTCGTACAACTGGTCGAATGCGCTCATGGCCGCCGTATAAAGCTTTTCGGCGTTGGCCAGCACGCGCTTCTCCGTCTCCATCGCCTCGTCTTCGCCGGCTTCCAGCCGCGCCCCTTCAATCTCCTGGCGCTGATAGCTCCAGAGATCCACCATCCGCAGCCGGTCCTGTTCGCCCAGCAGCAGGTCGTTGAGCTTCTCCTGGGCCGCGCGCCAGCCGCCATAGGCCTCCGCGACATCATAGGTCGAGATGCCCCCGAAGCGGTCCAGCAAAATCCGCTGCTGTGTCTGGTCAAAGCTGGATAGCGTCTCAGTCTGCGCGTGAACCAGCGCCAGCTCCGGAGCCAGTTGCTTGAGGACGGCAACCGTGGCCGGCTGGTTGTTGACGAAGACTCGCCCCTTCCCTGAAGCCAGAATCTCGCGCCGGAGAATGATCTCGGTGCCTTCCGAATCAATCCCGTTCTCTTCAAGAATCGAGTCGGCGCCCGGCGTCGACTCAAATACGCACGAAACCACCGCCTTGTCCGATCCGTGGCGAACCACCTCGGCCGACGACTTGCCCCCCATCAGCAGCGCCAGCGCGTCCACCAGGATGGACTTGCCCGCGCCGGTTTCGCCCGTCAGCAGGTTCAGCCCCGGCCCGAATGAGGCAATGGCATGATCGATGACCGCGTAGTTCTCAGCGCGCAATTCAACCAGCATAGTTGAGCGGACCCCTTGAAACTCCATCGGTACCCGGCACGATCACAGGTAGGCAATCCGCCCGCAGCATAGCATGAATGGCGGCTTTCGAGTGCGCGCCAATGCCGCGCGGCGGCTTCCGGGGGCATCCAATCGATAACTTGGGAGAGCTAACGGCGTCTGATACCGTGGATATTGAGGTGAATGCCGATTCTTATTGCTGCATTGGTGTGCATATTTCAGACCGACAACGGCGCGGGCTCCGCGGCTCAGCCGGTCACCCAGGGTTTCAGCGCGCTCGCGGAAATGGTCGGCAACATCGGCGCCATCGCGGTCGGCGTCCTGTTGCTGTTGCTGATCGCCAGCCTCTACTCGTGGACGGTGATTCTCGGCAAAATCGCGACCTTCAGAAAGGCCACCAAAGACAGCCGCCGGTTTATCCGTGGATTTCGCAAGGCCACCCGCCTGCAGGAGATTGCCACCCTGACCGCCGATTGCGGGTCAAGCCCCCTGGCGCAGGTCTTCGAGGATGTGTACGAGGCCTACAAGCGCCAAACCGGCGGCTCCGGGCCGCCGCGCAACATCACTGCCATGGAGCGCTCCGCGCAGACCGCGGCCAACGAAGCCGTCACCAGCCTCGAGCGTCGCATGACGTGGCTGGCAACCATCGCCGCCACCAGCCCGTTTGTGGGCCTGTTTGGCACCGTGATGGGCGTAGTAGACGCCTTTCACGGCCTGGGAACCGCGGGCGCCGCTACCCTGCGAGCCGTCGCCCCTGGCATCAGCGAAGCCCTCATCACCACCGCTGCCGGCCTTTTCGTCGCCGTGCCTGCGGTCGTGGCATACAACCAGTTCACCGCGCGGATCAGGGTCTTTTCCTCCGCTGTCGATGATTTCTGCCGCGAGCTGCTGAACTCGCTCGAAGAGATTCCGCCGCGGACGCCGCGCGATCCCGACGACACCCCGCGGGAGGCCTGACATGGCCTTCACCACCAGCAACGGCCGCACCCGCACCTCCCTGGCGGAGATCAACATCACCCCGCTCGTCGATGTGGTCCTGGTCCTGCTGGTCATCTTTATGATCACCGAGCCGGTCCTGCAGTCGGGCATTGAAGTGTCGGTCCCCAAGACGCGCACCGTCAAGCAAATCACCGAGCAGCGCATGGTGGTCACCATCGACCGCGATCAGCAGATCTTTCTCAACGATCAGCCCATCAACATTCACGATCTGGCGGCGAAACTTCACTCCTCCGGCGCCGATCCGGCGCACCAGTCCATCTATCTCCGCAGCGACGAGCGCGTGCCCTTTGGCGCTTTCGCGAGCGTGATGGATGCGGTCAAGCAGGCGGGGATCACCAACGTCTCCATCGTCACCCAGCCGCTCGACACCAAAGGATTGGCGGGAAACGGCGGAAATTAGCATGAAGAGCGCCCTCGAAGGCGTCGGTCACCTGGAGCGGGAGCTTTCGCCTGAGCCCTTTGCGGCGCCGGCCATCGGCGCGCTTGCGCTCCATGGCGCATTGCTCGCCGCCCTCGTCGCCTACGGCCTCCTCAGCGGGCTCTTCAAGCACAATTTGTGGGGCAATCAGGAAGCCGGCGGGGCCATGCAGGTCAATCTGGTCAGCAGCGCCATTCCCTTGCCCAACAATCAGCCGATGAACAAGAATGTGCTCTCCACTGAGACGCCCAGCCCGGCTCCCGCGCCGCCCGCACCCAAGGAAAAGCAACAGGTCGACGAAACGGCGATTCCCATCCTCGGAAAACAGGTAAAACCAAAGCAGCAGACCACGCCAAAAACCCCGCAACACCAGCCCCCGCCCCTTCAGGACAACCTGGCCCGCTAC
>Ga0182030_10000662_pt1 | contig 66590 bp, 52 predicted proteins | sample 812S3MmetaG_FD_121299 | JGI IMG/M metagenome (GOLD analysis project Ga0182030, IMG submission 121299) | Permafrost microbial communities from Stordalen Mire, Sweden - 812S3M metaG (Illumina Assembly) | ecosystem: Environmental > Terrestrial > Soil > Wetlands > Permafrost | place: Sweden... | reverse complement strand
GGCTGGAATCAGGAAACCATCCGCATCGTGAAGAATGAAGCACAGGCCCTTGAGCGGCTGGCGGAAAACAAGTTCACCAGCGCCAGTATTCCGCGCGCCCTGCTTGCCGAAGACTGGAACGGCCACTATGTCTTGCTGCAGTCCGGTCCGCCGAGCGAGCATTGGTCGCCCTCGCACGACGTCACGGCCGGCCACGTGCAATTTCTCAGGGAACTGAATCAGATCAACACATCGACGGCGCTTTTGCAGGCCAGTCCATGGCACCAAAATCTCCAGGAGCGCTTGAGGAGCCTGGATGCAATGGGCGCTGCCTATGACGCCGACCTGGTGCAGTGGGCCCTGGAGGAATGCGCAGTTCGCTTTGGCGAGAGCGAAGCATGCTTCGGCATCAAGCACGGTGATTTCACGCCCTGGAACCTGTTGCAGAAGGAAGGCAATCTCTTCGTTCTTGATTGGGAGTACGCAGAAAATCATTCACCCGCGGGATCGGATTTGTTCCACTTCGCCGTTCAGCGCGCCGCTCTGGTAGAGGAAGCCAAGCCGAAGCAAATCGCGCACGAAATTCTTGGCGCAACTGCCTTTAATCGTAAAGTGCGGGATTACTTCGCGGCCATGGGGATCGACGCCGGCCTGATTGAGAGTTATCTGGCGCTCTATGCCGCGGACACGCTCAGCTGGAACTTGTGGCGCGATCAGGGCCGCATGGACAGTAAGTCAATGCAGACGCGCGATGCATGGCGCTATCTTCTTCTTCATACCATTCATCGTCCAGGCAAGTAAGTGCAGGCACCATAAACCGGCCGCTTGCCGCGGATCATTGGCGCACCGCAGCCACAAGCAGCTTCAAGAGTTATCTCTGCGATGATGAAGGCTCAAAGGACCGAACCCGATGAACATAGTTCACTTTACTAGCGGACGGATCAATCCAGCCGCTGCTAAGGTGGGGCTCGTGAACGTGATCTACTGGCTCGCGCTTGAACAGGCACAGGCCGGGCACGACGTGACCGTGGTCGTGCTCCCGGAGAAGCGCGACTACGAAAATACTCGGAATCCGGGCTTCAGGATTGTCGAATACGCACCGCCCTCGCGCGCCGGGTTCGCCATCGATCCGCAGTTGCTCGAGGATATTGACCGTGGTGCGCTGAAGATCGATATAGCCCATCTGCATGGAGTCTGGTCTCCCACGGTCGTCGCAATCGGTACGGCGTTGCGGAAGAGGCATATCCCCTATGTCGTAAGCTCGCACGGAAGCTTCTCTCCCGGCATCCGCCAAAAGCAGCCTGTCCGCAAATGGGGATTCCGCGTTTTGTTCGGTTCTCCTTTGGTGAATAACTCCCTCTTTGTGCACTTACACTCTGAGGACGAAACCAAAGACGCACTGGACTTTGGAGTAACTGCGCCAACCTTTGTCGCCGAGCAGGGCTTTAGCTGGGATGCGATTCCTCCTCGGTTAGTGCCGAACTGGCTGGCGCAGCGGTTTCCGCGGCATAAAGGCTCCTTCAAGTTACTGTTCCTTGGCCGTCTCGACCCATGGCATAAGGGCATCGACCATCTCCTTGAAGCTGTCGCCCAGGTCCGCGCCAAACTCCCCAATATCGTGCTATTCCTCGTTGGCCCCAAAAAGAGAAGGTATAGCTCCGAGATTCCAGAGCTCATTACCAACCTGGGTCTTCAAGAAAATGTAGTTCTTGTCGGCCCGCTCTACGACCCGCAGGAGAAATATTCGGCCTTGGCCAGCGCCGACCTGTTTGTACTGACCTCGCGGTTCGAGGGCTTCCCCCTCACCGTGCTTGAGGCCATGGCGTGCGGTGTTCCAGTCCTTGTCACCAAGGGGACCAACGCGGGCAGCATGCTCGCCGGCGACCACGCTGGAATTGTATGTGAAGGCCACCCGCGCGAGATCGCGGATGCCATCTTCAAGGCCGCATCAACGCGGGCCGAACTGCGTTCCATGGCCACGAGGGGGCAGGCTCTGGCCGCGAGCAAGACCTGGGAGAGGACAGCGAGCCTGTTGTTGGGTGAGTACGAAAGAAAGCTGAAAGGCAAAGCCGGATGACCCGGATAGACGATCCAGAAAAACTCAGAGTGGTCACTGGAGAGGCTCTGGCCGAGTCGCTGAACCATGCTGGAATTCATTACGTATTGATCAATGGCCTTTATGGTTATCCTGCGGGAATCGGGCGTGACTTAGACATCCTGGTGAGGCCGGAGGATGTGCCGGGCATCGTTGAGCGGTGCGAGGAGGTAGGAGCAAAGCTTGGTTGGGATCGCCTGCTGGTGCGTTGGAGCCCTTATGGAACATGGCAGTTATACCTGATTCGCAAAGATGCGGATCGGTTGTCATGGCTTGAAGTGGATCCAATGCTCAAGGACACCATGGTCTTGGGCGCGGCCTATCTGTTGGACGAGTGGGGGAAGGCAAGTGGGTTTGGCGTCGACTATTACCGTGGCCCGTTCCCAGTTAGTAAGTTGGGACACTACGTCAAGTCGCAATTGCGTCCCATTCTGTATGGCGACTTAGCCCGCTTCAAGCATAAATACGCACTCGAAGTAGTCAACGACCCGGATATCGTTCGCTACTTGCAGGAACTGCTTGGGCCATCCATGGCCGACCAATTCTGCATGGCCACACAGAGTGGCGTCGAGGGTGTCACCGGTTTGGGCAAACGACTGAAGTGGGCTATCAACTCGCGATATCTATCGCGGCACCCGCTGCGAGCAATGCGGAACATGGTCTGGAGCCGGCTTATCCGCCCCTTCAAACTATATTGGTTAACCGCCGGTCTGGTCGTGCAGGTGGTTGGTCCGGACATCCAAGACAAGGTTGAGATACTCAACGAAGCCAAGAAGTATTTCAATGGATGCTTCGAGGTGCGAATCAAAGAGCAATGGTTCAATCCCGGGGAAGAAAAGAGTGCCAGCAGTAAGCGGCGCCCGGCGCCTCTTGTTCACTGGGTACGCATTCTGGCCCAGGCACTTCGCCTAACCTGGCGCTACTACGCCAAGGATCGATTCATGCCCCGATCGGTCATTCAGTTCGTCCTCTACGGCGGCGGCCTGGCCGACGTTGAACTGGAGCCCGCACGCTATGGCTTCCGGTCTGCCGCGGGTATGCCGCTCCTGCAGCGGTTTGTGCCGCCGGCCATCGAGATCATCCTGCTGCCGCAGATTTCCGCGCAGACAGGACAGCCGAGCGGCGCCGGGCGCAATTCATCGCCCTCCGACCAACCGCAGACATGGTGCACATGGGCTTATAATGACAGCAAGCGCAATGTGGTGATCGCATCAGACTCCGCGGAAGAAAGTGGCTACAAGCTTGCCATCGCTATTCTTGAGGAGATAGAAGCGCGGTTTGCGGTTTCCGAGTGCGGAGAACTGCAACGTGTGAGGACGAAATACTCTCAGGAGAAGAGAGTACTTGAACAGATGTGAGCGCGCATAATGGCGTAGAGCTATAACACCGCTTAAATAGAAAAGTCCTTCCCGGGCCGGTTGGAGGTTAGTCGAAGCGCATGGCAATGACACGGAGATCGCTGGAAAACCTTTGGCTCAAGGGTTTGATGATTATCTTGATTGGCTATGCCGCATGCGGAAAAGAGTTAGCATATTTTTTCTTTGGAGAAATCCTGATCCTGGTCGGATGCATTCTTTTCGTTCGGTCAAAGAGATTTGGATTGCTTCTCAGCGATCCAACGCTTTTGCTTTGGACGCTGTTTGCATTTTGGGGCATCTGCAGAACCGTTCCTTTCCTTGGGAAGTGGGGCTTCAACGCGATCCGCGATGGTGCATTGTATGGGTATGGGCTGATTACCGTCCTCGTGGTCGCTTATGTCAACAATAGCAATCAGATTTCACGTGCATTAAATACGTATCGGAAGTGCCTGAAATGGCTGATTCCCACCATTCTTGTTTTGCTGATCCTGACAAGCGGTCTCGGCCTCGAATGGCCGGCACCCCCATGGGCGCCGCAAGACAGGTTTGTCCTGATAAAAGCCGTGGACGCCTCCCTGCATCTGGCAGGTGCGGCTTTGCTCGTCCTGTTGTTTCCTGATCGACGAACATCATCGGAAAAGCAAGGGATCGGTTTTTTCACTTTGATTGAGTTTGCCGCGTGGGTACCAAGCGTCGCAATTGTCTTTCTCGCTGCACGCGCCGGCTTCATGGCCGTTGTGGTGCCACTCCTCTTAGTCACCCTCTTGCGGTTTCAGCGGGTTGGGTGGAAGACCATCGCAGGCGGGATGGCCGTGCTGATTTTGTGTTTCGGAATTGTCGAAACGAATTTTGTCACCTTTACCATCCGGGGCCGCCAGTTCTCCAAGGAGGAGCTTACTGCAAATGCAACGAGTTACTTCAGCCACTCCGAACACAGCGAACTGGAAGGAACCAAAGAATGGAGGCTGGGATGGTGGGAAAATATCATCCAATACACCGTCTTCGGTCCCTATTTCTGGACGGGAAAAGGCTTCGGCGTGAACCTGGCGGTGGAAGACGGTCCACCGGGCATGACCGCCGAGGAAACCGCTCTTCGCAGCCCGCATAACGGAAACATGACGGTGCTTGCCCGCATGGGGGTGCCGGGGGCTGTGCTGTGGATCGCCCTGAATTTAAGCTTCGTAATTCGCATGCTTGTTGCATTCCGAAGAGCCAGCAGCGCTGGGTTGCGGTTCTGGAGTTCAGTGAACCTTTTTGTTCTCTGCTTGTGGCTCGCCACCATGATCAATCAGAGCTTTGACGTGTATATAGAGGGACCAATGGGCGGAATGTGGTTCTGGGCCATCATAGGATTCGGATTGGCGGCACTGCGCGTGCAACGGCACGAGGCACGACTCGCCCGCAGCGAGGCAGCAAGGCTAGAAATGGCGGTTTAACGGCGCTCCGCTAAGGATTCGATCAGCAGAGAACCTATGGAGGAGAAGCAAGTTCAGAGGCTACGTGTACCGGCTTTGTTTGCGCGTCTGTCACGGGGCCGCGGTCCCATCGCGCTTGCTGACCAGATGATGGTGAGCGCGGCCAACTTTGCCGGAGGCATTGTTCTTGTGCGCGGGCTCGGCCTTGAAGAGTTTGGTAAATACAGCATTGCCTACTCTCTGCTGCTGTTTGCAAATGCTTTGCAAATGAGCTTTGTCGCCTCTCCTATGCTCAACATCGGCCCATTGCTGCAGAACGAGGAGAAAGATCATTTTGTCAACGGAATGCTCACGCTGCAGATGTTAGCGAGCCTCCTGCTGTTTGTCGTATTTGCATTGGTAGGGCTGGTAGCGCGGGTATTTACAGCGTTCTACTCCGTACCGTGCATTCTTCTCTTCGCCTGCTGCATTGGAACTTATCAGTTACAGGACTGGCTCCGGCGCTATTACTTCCTCGTCAACAAGGGGAGTCATGCGCTGACTACCGATTTTATTAGTTACTGTGTGCAGTTTCTCCTTCTCCTCGTACTCTGGCGCATGGGACGCTTGAGTCTTCTTCTCACCTTCCTGGTGATGTGTGTTACCTCGGTTGCTGCCGTTGTGATGGGGCCCCTCACTGACCGGCTCCGGCCCTCCTGGGGAACGCTCGGCGCTACCTGGAAGAGGTGCCGGTCCCTGAGCCGCGACTTACTCATTTCGAGCCAGGTACGGTGGTTTGGAACCCAGGGTCTATTTCTGATTGGCGCGGTCGTACTGGGCAGCGCCGGCATCGGTGGCTTGCGGGCCACTCAAAGTGTAGGTGGACCGATCTATCTCATCCTCATGTCTTTTGAGAATGTCGTGCCCATCCGCATGGCCGAGGAGTTGAAGAAGAGCGGAGCCCAGGGCACTTATGCGCTGGCCCAGCGCTGGATCGTTGTATCGAGCCTCCTCTTTGCGCTGGCCTTGGTGCCCATTGCCATCTTTGGCAAGCCGATCCTCAAGTTTCTCTACGGTCCCGCGCTGGTCGCATTCTACTGGCCCATGGTGCTACAGCTGGCCACCATTGTTGTCACGGCGGCAACGATGCTTTGGTTTCACCTCTATCGCACCGTGCAGGAGACTCCGGTCATGTTGCAGGCCAATGGTCTTGCCGCGCTGGCAAACCTCTTGACCGTCTATTGGTTTGGCCGTCTCTGGAATGCGTCTGGAATCGTGATCTCCATGCTCCTGGGCCAGGTCGTGATTGCCCTGTTCTGCATGTTCTATTGGGCTCGCCACCGCGCTTCCATTCTGGAGCGCTACCCGGCCCCCGATGTGGCTGTGTCCGCCGAGTCGCTCGGCTGAGCCGCGACGTTTTCGTGCCGCTGGTTCCCGTTCATGGCTGGAGACAGTGGAGAGTTTGCCGACTGCGCAGGTTGTTGGCTGCTGGAGTGGTGGCTTGGATGGCCGCACCCCACCGACCAGCGTCCACTGCGTGGCGTCACCACTGCAGTCTCTGCGCGGATACAATGAGTATGCAATGATCCGTTCCATTCTATTTCTGGCGCTTCTTTCTCCGTCTGCGATTCTGGCCGGCTGCGGATACCACGCCGTGGGTGCTGCAACCCACTTGCCGGCAGCGGTGCGGACGCTCGCTGTGCCGGTCTTCGCCACGCGCACGGAGACTTATCACACTGAGACGGTATTGACCGATGCAGTGATCCGCGAGTTTGCCGCCCGCACCCGGCTTCGCGTCACGCCTGGCGGAGGCGAGGAGCCGGATACGGTGCTGCACGGGACCATCCTTAAAGAAGCAATTACACCACTCACCTATAATGCGTCCACCCAGGAATCATCCAGCTTTCTTCTGACCCTCGTCGTCTCGGTCACGTTGAACGATCGCGACGGCAAGGTACTTTATCAGAACAACAACTACGTGTTTCGCCAGCAGTATCAGTCGACGACTGATCTGCCGACCTTTCTCCAGGAGAATCCCGCTGCGCTCGAGCGGCTCAGCCGCGACTTCGCGCGGTCGCTCGTAGCCGACGTCCTCGAAGGCTTCTGAGCGGAAGGCTTTTGAGCGCCCGCAACATAAGCTCCAATTGCAGCATGCGCCGGCGTATGGCCAGTGGATTCCATGCTGCGCTCACGCTGAGCAAGGCTTGAGCCCGTCCCGAATCCCTCTCCGCGCATTCCGCGGCTCGCTCCCCGTCAGCCGGAAGCACCCCGTTCAAGCTGCCGCAGGTGCGCCTTTGCTGGCCCTTGATTGATAATTGAGAGATGAGACCGCGCGCCCTTCTCCCCGCTCTGCTGCTGAGCGTCGTTTGCGCAGCCTGCGCCGCTCAACAACCAGCAGCTCTTCAGTCGGCGCAGCACCCGGCCGTGAGCGTCTGGTCTGCCGCGGGCAATCTGCAACCGGCGCCAAACGGCGCGAGCCCCTCTGCCGGCAGCTCCAATGCTGCTGACGACGATGCGGCCAGCGGCCAGAAGATCGGCGCGGTATTGCAGTGTGAGCGATTCAGCGGCGCGGATGTTTCCATCAAGGAGCGAGCCTGCAACGAAGCGGCCATCGCCGCCGGCGGTGGCACCATCGACCTGCGCACGCTGCTGGCCGGCAAGACAACCGGCTCCGAGCAGATGGAGGTCGACACCAGGGCAGGGAATCGCCACAACATCGGCGTGACCGCCTTGTTTCCCACCTCGGGGACCTATACCACGACGATGGTCGGCGGTCCCGCCATCAAGGCGACAGTCTACAAGGGAAGCGGCGGCAGCGGGTATACCACCGGATGCACCGTGGTTCCATCCGAGACCGGCTTTGCGTTCACTGGAACGGCCAAAGGAGCAGTTTTCAACGTTACGGAAGCCAACGGAGTCGTCAAGGGATTGACGCTCGTCTCCGCCGGGAGCGGCTATCTGACTTCAAAATATATTGCGGCGGCCAACGGAACCTGCACGGGATCTGGTTTGATCGTCAATCTCCAGGTGGCCGACTGCGGTCTGCGTCTCAACGGCAGTGGAACCATTGAGACCGGTTCGGTGGGCGCCGGAGCCACAACCTTCCAGATTGTTCCATCTCGCGACCACACGGGGTTTGTCGTCGACTCGCTCTTCTGCACCGATGAGGAGGGTGGATACGTCCGCCAGGAAGGTGGACTGAAGGGGACGAACATGTCGCCTGGCGCAATGGCCGTGGCAGCGAGCGCGCATATTCGCCCCGTGGTCGATCACGCGCAATTCAACCTGCTTGAGTCCACCACGATGCACGATGACGGAGTACGCATCGACGGCGCCTGCTGCGGAGCGAATTTTTACAGCCTGCATTCCAACAACGGAAACACGCCCGGAGCCGGATATCCCATCGTCATTGGTGCCGGCGGCGTCATCCAGAACGCCTGCACCACGCGCGGAAGCGATATCATCACCGCGCCCTACGCGCACTTTACCGCCATCTATCTGGGTGACACGGTCAGTGCCGGCGTGAAGGGCGGCAGCAGCAACTTTCCCCCGGGGCCGCTGATCATAACTCGGATCAACAGCCTTACCAGCATTACAGTAAGCGCCAAGGCGACTGGGACAAACAGCGATAACCCAACGTGCCGCACGCCGGCGCTGACCGGGGGAACCGGCTTGACACTCAGGCTGTCCGATTTCTCCGTTGGCGCTTCAACGCAGGTTTCGTTCTATCATCCGGTCTCCAATGGACCGCCGCCCGGGCTGCAAAACATTCTCATCACCGGCAGCGTGGCCGGGCTCTCCATGCTGGGCGCGTACGTTGAATCGAATGCCGGCCCGGACGACTACACATCGCAGGTTTATATCGGCTATCCGGCCGCGGCGGTCAACTTCTACAACCTGTTTGTCCCCGGCCCGCAGCATCGCGGCACCAAATATGGCATCGAGTCCGATACCCCGGCAGGCTGGTGCATGCTGGGCGGCGTTTCGTTCACCGGCCTGCTCGATCAGGGTGTGCTGGTGCCCCCGCCGGCCAACGGCAACATGATGTACTGCAAGGGAGGCTTCCCGGGCGTCGTCAACAGCACGGCCAATGCGTTGCGGGTATTGGCAGGCGCATGCACCGGGGCGGCTCCCTCCGGCGCAACCAATCTGGCTATTTATCCCTTCGGGACCAGCTCCCCGTCCTGCTCCTCCACTCTGAATCCGCAGTTTGGCGCGCTCATGCCCACCTCGGGCACGGTGAGCGGGATCGCGGTGCGCTGTGGAAGCACGGGTTCGCGCAGTAGCAGCGGCGCGTTCACAATCGTCGACTTTCCCAACGGCGGCGGCGGGCCCAGGCCGACGGGAGTCAGCGTCACCTACGGCACAACTCCAGCGCAGACCGTCGTCCGCGACACGACCCACTCGTATGCCTACGCAGCAGGGGATCTGCTGGTTGTGCAATACGCCACCTCGCCCGGCGAAACGCTGGCCAACTGCTCGGCGAGCTTCATCTACTAGCCGCTCCATGCCGGCTGCGGCTCAGATCAATGCGACGATTGGCTGCGAGGGCAAAGCGGAGGAGTAGCTCTTCTGGTGACCGCCTGCCCGGGCACTGGCATTGCCGCGCCGGGGAAGGTATTCTGGAAGCGCATGATCCAATCGATCGCAAGCCGAACACGCTCGGCATCGAGGTCTGTCCATTGAGCGGCGCACGCTGGGGAGCCGGATTCGCTGCCGTGGGCCGCTTTGTTGCGGAAGTTGAGGCCGCTGCGGGCGGAGCAGGGCAACTGCGCCCCGGACACGTCCTGGCCGGTGACGAAGTGTTCCTGCTCGACCGCTGTCGCGCTGCCGTGCTCAAGGCATTTGTCCCTCCCGATCTGCGCGATTTCTGCCTCTCCGATCTCGATCTGAATGGCACTTCAATCTTTGAAGTGCTGGACCGCGCGCAGACGCCGTCTCTGATGGCGCCTTTTCAGGTGACCTTCATTCGCAACCTGCGCCAGCTCTACACCCGCGGCGCAAAAAAAGAAGAGTTTGCCGCACTCGATCGCTACTTTCGGTCACCCAATCCGCAAGCACTTCTGATTTTTGTCGCCGACTTCCTGCGCATCCCCTCCGACATCCGCCGCATGGAGATGGACGACAAGAACCGTTTCGAGCGCCTGAGGGAAACGCTGGGCGAGCACTGCGGCATCGTCGAGCTGGCCCGTGTGAACGAGGACGACGCCATGCGCTGGACCGTGGCCACGGCGCAGGAGGCCGGCGTGCGCATGGAGCCGGACGCCTCGCGCGAGCTGGTGGATGCGCTGGGCGCGGACATGATGATGATTGCCTCGGAGCTCGAAAAGTTGCTGCTCTACACGCTGGGCCGCGGCCGCATCACGCTCGGCGACGTGGAGACCATGGTCCTCGGCGCCAAGCAGCGCTCGCTCTATGAGCTCACTGATGCCATCAGCGCCCATGATCGCGTACGAGCGCTGGCCCTGCTGCACGGCCTCTTGAACAGCTCGGATGCCGGTGAGGACGCGGCCATCGGCCACCTCTATATGCTGGCGCGCACCTTCCGCCAGATGCTGGTGATCCTGGAGAAAAATGTGCGCGACTCGCGCGCCATCTGGCAGGCGCTGTGGCAGGGTTTTCGCATGCCGCCCTTTGCCGCGGACGATCTGATCCGCCAGGCTCGCCGCTACAAGAGCCGCCGCGAGCTGACGCGCGCGCTTCGCCTGGTGGCGCGCGCCGACCTGGAGTTGCGCTCTTCGCCGCCGGACAAGCGGCTGGTGCTGGAGAGGCTCGTCTATGAGCTTGCCTCCGAGCCCAAGGCTGCGCCGCCGCTGTTCGCAGCGCAACTCTCTTTTGAAGTATAAGTTCCGAGTTACCTGACGCTAACATCGAGGACGGGATAGGTAAGGAACGGCACGCTGGGGTTAGCCTTGCCGTCGAGGTCGAAGACTACAATCTCGTTCTCGCCCTTCTTCAGCCACGGCGCAGGTAGATACAGCGTCCCTTGCGGGCCGATATTCCAGAACCGGCCAAGCGCCTGTCCATTGATAAACACTTCACCTTTGCCCAGTGCGCGCATATCAAGAAACGTGTCGGCTGGCTCATCCACATGAAAGCGCGCCTGGTAGAAACAGGCTCCGCCGCATGAAGCCGAGTTATACGCGAGGGAAGCCACATTCTGCATGGGCAATCGATAGATTTGCCAGCCCGTCAGGGGTGTGCCCGCCAGAGTTACCTGGTGCGTAATCCCTGCGCGCTCGTGCTGTAACTGGCGTCCAAAGTTGACGCGGCCGGAGTTCTCGACAAGTATGTCCAGCCGGGTGTTATCGTGCGCAATGTTAACCGGCAGCGAAGACTGGCTAAGCCGCCGGTCGAGTGTGCCCGCCGGCGCCCCGTCCAGATAAATCCGCGCATAACTGTGCAGTTCATCCAGCTTCAGGTCGCCGCTCTGCGCCTTGGCAATATTGGTGCGGTAGAGGATATAGCCATAACTCTGCCCAATATCTTCCATGGATAGGATCGGGGATGAAGTTACAGGCTGGGGGAGAGTGCTCCAGATGGAAGCAGCCCGTGTAAGTCGAACCGCCGGCAGCGCATGCGGAACCGTGGGCGGCGGCGGATCGGGTGGTGTAACTCCGGTAACTTTACGGATTACATCGCGGAAAAGGAAAAACTTCTGCCTTAGCTCGCCGCTTTCACTTACAGGCACATCGTAGTCATAACTGGTGACGTCGGGTCCGTACTTTCCATCGTGGATATTCGCGCCATTCATCCAGCCAAAGCTTGTTCCGCCGTGAAACATGTATAAATTGACCGAGTAACCATGTCCCAGCATCCACTCCAGTTCCTTGGCTTCCGCGGCAGCGTCTGCAGTGTTATGTTTCTCGCCCCAGCGGTCGTACCATCCATCCCAGTATTCTCCGCACATGCGCGGCGCGTTGGGGCGGAGCTTTGCCAGTTTGGCAAACTCGGCCCTTGCATTGCCGGTGCCGAAGTTGATGACCGCGGGCAGTTCGGGCAACGATCCATCGCGCAGCTCATCGGCGCCGTCGGCCGTGTAAAGCATGGCACGCGTGAAGCCGGAGTCAAGCAGCAGTTGATGGATCTGCTCCATGTAGTGGTGGTCCGAGCCGAAGGAGCCGTATTCATTCTCAACCTGCACAGCGATAATCGGCCCGCCATTCGCACTTTGAAGCGGCGCAAGCTCCTGGCCCAGCCGGTGCAGCCAGCGGCTCGCGGCAGCCATGAAGGCGGGATTCGATGTGCGCACTTCCATGCCCGGCTCTTTCAGCAGCCACGCCGGATAGCCGCCGAAATCCCACTCCGCACACACATAGGGGCCGGGCCGCAGGATCACGAAGAGCCCTTCCTGCTGTGCTTCGCGAATGAATTCGGCAATGTCGTTCTGTCCGGAAAAATCAAATGTACCGGGCACAGCTTCATGCTCGTTCCAGAAGATGTACGTCTCCACGGTGTTCAGGCCCATGGCACGCGCCTTGCGCAGCCGGTCGCGCCAGTAGACACGCGGCACGCGGGCGGAATGGATGGCTCCCGAAATGATCTGGAACGGCTTGCCGTCGAGCTCAAAGTGATCGCCATTGACGCTGAGCACGTGGGCCGCATGCGATGCGGGCGTCTGCGCGCGTAGGTTGCGTGACGCGCAGAGAAGCAGCAAGAGCAACAGAAGGGCGAGGACGGTGCGCGTTCGATGCAGTTTCATAAGCATTCGATCCTGGATGAAGAATGGAGCGCCGTTGGCCGCAGCCTTCGGCATCAGGGCTGCGGCGCAGCGTCCAGCGTGAGCACCTGAAAGGGCGCGAGCGTGAAGGTGTGCGGCTGGCCTGCGACTAACTCGACGGCGGCCTGCCCTGCCTCCGCGGCCCACGGACTGTGCGCGCTGAATCGCCGCGCCGCGCCGGCCGGCAGCTCAAAGGCCTTCGCCGGATCGACCGTGATTTCCTGCGTCCGGGCGCTGGGATTGCGGAGCGTGAGGATTGCATGCTGCTGCGACCACGCGGCCCAGCCATACACTTCCAGCCAGCGCGGATCGCCGCCCACCCAGTGCGTGTCCGCCAGTGTTGCGGCGTTCAAGCGCGACCACTTTGCCGCTTCGGCCAGCACGTTCCAGTCGGCTTCGGTCAGCAGTGAGGGCGTGATGTACATCTCCTGCAGCTGCGTTCCGGTGCCAAAGTAAGAGTGCACTTCGTTGGCGAAGTCCACCTCGGATGCGGTCGACAGATGCGGCGCCTGCTGCGCGAAAACAATGCCATGCAGCATGAGCGAGTTGAGCGGAAAGAGCCGGCCGCGCTCGACAATGTTTTCGTATGTCGCGCCATCGCGATACGTGATCCAGCGTTCGCGATCGGTGCCCATGCCGGCAAAATCCGTGTCGTCGCCGCCGCGCCAGATCGAGTCGGCATAGAACAGCCAGAACGGCGAAGGCCAGGTCCCCGTGGTCAGGTTTACATAGAGGTCGGGCTTGAGTTGGCGCAGGTCGCCGATCAGATGAATGGCCGCGTCAAAGTCCGAGCTGAAGGCGCTGCCCTTCACCACCTGGTCCACGTTGCCGGTGCCGTCGAACTTGAACTGATTCACGCCGTATTGCGTCACCATGCCGGTCACGGCCTTGTGAAACAGCGCGTAGTAGCGCGGCCCGGAGAGCGCCAGGCCGCCATCCACAATCTCGTAGCCGTCGCGCTTTGCCGTGGCCACGCGCGCCTGTTTCGCGCCCTCGTAGCCACCCCAGGGAGAGAGCCACACGCCGGGCGCGGTGCCATACTGGGCCGCGGCCTTGGTCAGGGGCTCAAAGCCGCCCTTGAAGTCCGGGCGAATCTTCCATAGGTCGTTGGTGTCGTCCCAGCCATCGTCAATCAGAAACGAATCGAGCGTGACGCCGCGCTTCTTGTGCAGCTCGTCGCCGATCGCATGAATGCGATCCACCGCTTCCTGCTGCGTATAAGGGTTGTTGTAGCCAATATCGAACCAGCTGTTGTAATGCAGAAAGGTGCGGTAAGGATGCGCTCGCTCGCGCTCGAGATAGGCGAGGAAGGCGCGTCGCATCTGCCCGGCGGGCGCCACGCCCACCACCGATGAAAACTGCGCCGATTGACCAGCCGCGATGGGCACGCCGCTCTGCAACTCGCTCACGCCGCGAGCGCCCACCACGCTGCTTTGCGCAAGCGGCGATTCAAAGCCAAGAAAGAAATTGCCGTCCACCAGCGGCGATCCCTTCACGCTTCCGGCAACCGCCGCGCCCGGCGCGCGCACATCGATCATGGCCACGCTGCTGAGCGGCAGCGGCACGTTGCCGGCAGTGATCGTGAGCGTCTGGCGGATGTAGCGTGAACCCTGGCGCAGCGTGATGGCCCACTCGGCGCGAAAACGGCCGGATGGATCGGCGAGAGGATAGTGAATCGTCACTCCGGGCAGCCGCTCGGACGCACGCGAGGCCGCGAGATTCGGCGTCAGGTGCTCCACGCTCGCCGCGCCCGTCACGCGCAGGTCTGAGGCACGCACAACACCCGCGTCTCTCAGCTCAATGGAGAACGGCTCGTCGAACGTGAGAGCAGCGGTTGCGGTTCCGGACAGAGACGCCTTGTCGCGAATGGCAAGCGGTCCCGGGCGCCCATCGCGGATCTCCCACGTGGCCGCAATACTCGAGTTCTCAAGCGTGCCGCCGGAGTCTGCGTTCAACGCGACTACCGGATCGCCTGCAGCGGGTTCGGTTGCGTTCTGAGCCAAGGCCATCGGACCTGCTGCGCAGACCGAAGCGAGCAACGCCATAAAAAGAAATGAAGCCAAAATTGTACGAGACTGCGCCAGCCGGAATCCCACCTGTCCCTCCTGGTTCAGGGATCAGTGTATCCGAGTCGCGCGCCACGCCGGAGAGCTGCGTCCTATTCGATGCCGTGCTGGTTCAGCCACGGGCCGTACTCCTGATCGCAGCCCCCAATGTGCTCGAGGAACCAGTCCCGCATGTAGCAGAGCAGCTGATGCATCTCCACGCCTTCTCCGTATTGCAGCCGATGGGCCGCTTCGAGCCCCTTCGCCAGAAGCAAATGATGCTGGTGGCGATGAGCGGCCAGGCCGGGAAAGCCGGTCTGCTCCATCAACAGCTCTTCGCTGGCGAAGTGCATGCGCGTGAACTCGATCAGCTGGTCCAGCAGCTGGCTCACCTGCTCACGCCCCGCTCCGCGCACCAGCGCCAGCCGCAGCTCGTTCATCGCGTCCATCAGAATGCCGTGCTGATCGTCCATGGCGCGTACGCCGACCCGGCAGGCGTGGTTCCAGGTAAGTAGACTCACATGAGCCTCCACTTTTGATAGCGTTTTTTGATTGCTCCGTACCTTATCGGTGAGTGCCTGCTCATGCATGACTGCAAAGCGCAGTCGTCCGGTGACCAAGGTTTAGCCTGAACTGGGCCGGGGGAACTCGGCGCGGCCATGCCAAATGAAGATCGGGCCAAAACGAACAAAATTCCGGCTATAGCGAAACCAGGGCTGCTGTATCCCGGAAGCACGGACCTCAAGTTGACGCGACCATCAGGGAGCGGCAACCTTGCACAAAACTTAACAGGACACGGTACCCCTGGTTTCGCTCTAGGAGCAAGTCCCCGGAAAGGAGCAAAATAAGCAGAAGCTCATGATGACGCCGGCCAACATCCTCGCCGCTCTGCTCACGCTCCTCCCGCTCGCAGCCGCAGCATTCTTTCCCCGCGCGGTGGCAGGCTGCGCGCGCCGGCTACCCGGCTGGGCGCAGATGCTCTGTCCGGCCATGCTCAGCGTGCCCTATCTGCTGGTCGCCGGCGCTGCCGGCTGGTTCCACTGGGGCTGGTTTGCGCTCTATTCGCTCGCTCCGGTGGCAGTAGCAATCTTGCACAAGCAAGCGGCCGTCGTAGACAAGGACCAGCACGGCAACTGGAGGGATTTTCTGGTGCTGGCCGCGCTGGGCCTCGCTGTCGACCTGCGCTGGTTGGAGCGCGCATGGCCGCCGCACCTGGCCATCTTCAGCAAGATGCTGATGCTCGATGCCGGCATCTATGGCTTCATCGCCGTGCGCCAGATTGAGGGCGCCGGATTTGACCTGCGCCTTCGCCTGCGCGACGTCGGCATCGGCCTGCGCGAGGTGGCCTTCTACACCCCGCTTGCGCTCCTGCTGGGCCTCGGCCTGGGGTTTCTGCACGTGCACAAAGCCTGGCCCGGTCTGGGCGCAATGGCCGAGGCCTGGTTCTTCACCTTCTTCTTCATCGCCGTTCCTGAGGAGCTCTTTTTTCGCGGCTGGATGCAAAATCTATTGGAGCGCCGCATCGGGCGCACCGCCGCATTGCTCGTGACCGCGGCGCTGTTCGGGCTGGCGCACTTCAACAAAAGGACGGCGTTCTTCAACTGGCGCTATGTGCTGTTGGCCGCAGTTGCCGGTCTCTTCTACGGTCGCGCCTGGCGGCAGCAGCGGCGCGTGGGCGCATCGGCCGTCACCCACGCCACGGTCGACGCCATCTGGTCCTTATGGCTGCGCTGAGCGCGCCACCGGCTGCGGAGGGCGATGGTAGCGCAGATAGCCCAGGCCGACGCGCATGTTGTGGATCACCGGCCCGGGGATGGTGATGGCGATGGTGATGCCGAAGATGGCGTGCGCCATGGCCAGCGGATAAAGATTGCGATAGCGCAGAAACAGCAGGCACGCGGCAAAGCCCCACAGCAGCGTGACCGGCGTCAAAATGGGATTGGGCAGGTGCGCCAGCGCAAACAGCCCCGCTGCCAGCGCGGACGCTCTCCTGGGGGCGCGAACCAATCCCAGAAAGCGCGGCAGAAAAAATCCCTGCAACAGCAGTTGCTGAAAGCAAGCCCACAGCGCATAGGCCCAATAGGTTTTGATGAACGCCGCAACTCCGCCCGGAGGCAGGTGCAGCGTGTGCAGTTCGAGAGCCGCCAGCACCGCGCCCCCTGCCAGCAGCAGCGCCGCGCCCACCACCCAGAGAGACGCGATGAAACCCGCTGCGCGCAGACCCATCGCCCTGAAGCCCTTGAACGAAAGGCCGGCCACCACCACAATCGCCGCCGCCGCAACCCACCACAGCAGCTTCTGCCACGGCCGCGGCGTCCAGATGACGAGGAGAATCAGCGCGTAGCTGATGCCGAGTTCGACCGCGACGCGCCGCCTGCTCCGCGTGGACACAATCTCTTCCGTGCCGGCCGAGCCTGTCGCCACAAGTCCCATCAAACCGAGGATACGGCATGACGCGGCGCCTACTCCAGCCGCGCTACTCCAGAATCACCGCCGGCTCCGTCACCGATCCCGGCTGGTGGCTGCGCGTGGTCAGCGTCACGGCCGCTGCCAAGATCAGCGCGCCGCCGGCCCAGGCGTAGGGGCCCAGGTGCTCGCCCAGCAGCTTGACGCCCAGCCACGAGCCCAGCGCCGGCTCAATGTTCAGGAACACCCCGGCGCGCGAAGCGGGCACATGATGGATGCCCCAGTTCCACAACAGCGTGGTGGTCGCCGTGCAGAACAGCCCGCTCACCGCCAGCGCCACCCACGCCGTGGCGCTCACATGGGCAAACGGGGGAGGCGTAAAGCTGCGATGCGTCCACGGCGTCAGCAGCGGATTCAGCATCCACGGCCCCAGCACTATCACCGCCAGCATCGCCGTCCCCGCCAGAATGGAGTACGAGGTCACCACCGGCGGGCTGTGCGTCTCCATCAACTTCTTACTGAGCAGAATCCACGCCAGAGCCGTCACCAGCGAGGCCACCACCAGCAGGTCGCCGGCCAGCGTCGGGTCGCCGTGCCCGGCCGGCCCGCGGCTGCCGCCCAGCACAATCAGCGCCGCGCCCGCCGTTGACCCGGCCAGCGCCAGCCAGCCTACCCAGTCCAGCCGCTCCTCCTTGGACCCCTTGGGCGCAAACAGCGCCGCCGCAGCAGCCAGCAGCACCGGCATTGACCCCACCATCAGCGAGGCATGGCTCACCGTCGTCAGCGCCAGCCCGTGAAATTGCAGCAGAAACTGAATTGGTATCCCAAACGCCGCCGCGATCAGCAGCGTGCGCGTCTCGCCCGCCGTCAGCCGGAACCGTTTGCGGTTGGCCACCACCAGCGGCAGCATCCCCAGCGACGCAAACAGAAAGCGGTAAAGCACCATGTGCTCCACGCTCATCTCATCCAGCGCCAGCCGTCCCCAATAAAAGCCCGTGCCCCACAGCGCCCCGGCCAGCGCGCAGGCGCCATAGCCCAGCAGAGCAATTCTGCGGCTGATATTGTGGCTGTCTATCCCGTGCGTTGCCATCCTCCTCTACTGTCGCACACACGGCAAACCGTCAACACGCTGCCCAAAACCGCGCTTCATAGGCGAGAATAGGGAACAATGTTGAAGCGGGCAAGAATCCAGTTGGGCCGGCCCGGCCCTGTGCGTACCCCGGAAATCTTTCCGGCGCTGCTCCCGGCCCTGATCACGGTCTTGCCGGCCGCCTCGGCGCCCGGCCTGTGCGCGCTTGCCCTGTGCGCGCTCGCCCTCTGCGTGCCGGGCGCCGCGCAGGCGCTGGGCAGTGCCGCCTTCCCCGCCGAGCCTTCGCAGCACAGCCACCGCGAGCGCCCCCTGCCCGACCGCCTGCCCGACAAGCCCACCTTCCCGCCCTCCTTCCGCATTCCCGTCGAGCCGCTCGGTTTCTCAGCTCCCGGCGCCATCTACCTGGGCCAGCGCAACTGCATGGCCTCGCTCGACTTCATTGACGACAATCGCCTCCTGTTCACCTTTCGCGTCCCCGGCCTCATGCACCGCGACGCCGGCGAGAGCGAAACCAGCTACTCGCGCCAGATCCGCGCCGTCGTCCTCGCCCTGCCCGCCGGCACCGTCACCGCCGAGGCGCTCTGGACCGTCCACGACCGCGTCCGCTACCTGTGGATGCTCAAGGACGGCCACTTCCTGCTCCGCGACCGCGACGGCCTTTCCCAGGGCGATGCCGCCCTCAACCTCAAGCCCATCCTGCGCTTTCCCGGCCCCCTTTTGTGGATGGAGATGGACCCCTCGCAGCAGTTTCTGGTCACCAACTCCCGCGAGCCGGCCGCAGCCCCGGAGCGGCCCGGCGACGTGCCCAGCCCGCCCACCGCGCAAGCCCGCCTCTCCGTCGACGGCCAATCCCGCGGCGTGCCAAACCCCGGCGTACCCGACCCCAGCCTGCCCGATATGGTGGTCCGCATCCTCGAGCGCTCCACCGGCCAGGTCATGCTCGTCAGCCGCACCCGCTCCTCCGTCCACCTGCCCATCAACTCCGACGGCTATGTCGAAAGCCTGCGCGGCGACGGCCAGCAGTGGCTGCTCAACCTCAAGTTCTTTTCGGGAGGCAGCAGAGTGCTGGGCCGCGTCACCTCCACCTGCTCGCCCACCTACGACTTCATCGCCCAGCGCGAGCTGCTGGTCACCGCCTGCGACGGCCTCGGCGGCAGCCACCGGCTGGTCGCCCTCTCGACCGACGGCCGCCGCCTCTGGGAGAACGAAACCTCCCCGCAGGCCATCTGGCCGCTGCTCGTCATCTCTCCCGACGGCTCCCTCCTGGCCCGCGAAACCCTCGCCGTCAACCACGCCATCAACGCCTACTCGCCCCTCGACTCCGACGACATCAAGGGCCAGCTGGTCCGCATCCTCGACGCCGCCAACGGCAAGGTCGCCCTGGAAACCGCCGCCAGTCCCGCCCTCGACGCCGGCGGAAACGTCGCCATCTCCCCCTCTGGCCGCCGCGTCGCCGTCCTCAACGCCGGCGCCATCGAAGTCTTCGACCTGCCCCAGCCGCCAATGCTCCCCACCCCTCCCACCATCCCCCAAACCATCCAAGCCGCCCACTGAGCGGCAGACCAGGCAGGGCGCAAGCCCTTTACCCATCGCGTTGCAGAAAATTATCGGGCACCGGAGCATAATCTCTGCATTGGGGCTCGCGACGGAGGTGTGCGGCCTACCCTCCGGACCCGCCGCCGCGCGGAGCGCTCACAGCCCCGAGTATTTTCCTGAATCAGGGCAGCGCGTATAATCGGTTACATCGTCATATCGTGATCCGTCGATGTAAAATAGGCGACTTTTCACTTGACGAGGGCTGCAAAGATGGGTTATATCGAAGGACACGAAGGTGTTACGAGAACCTGTACCAAAGTGTGCAACATTCTTGGGATTTATGCGCTCTAATAGCACAGATGTGCCGATGGATCAAAACATGCAGGTATTTCGTATCTGTATAAGAGGCGGCAGAGCCTGTCGTCTAATGCGAAACGTAGGCGAACTCTCTAAGAGTATCGTTGGCGGACGCAACGGAGTATAACGCCCAGCAGATTGAGTGGCAGAAGAGATCGCACGCAGGGAGGAAGGCAGAAAATGGAAATTGTGATCACTCACCCATCATTGGACGAATTGCACGGACGGCTCGTCGCGATGGCGAAAGGGCATGAGTGTGAGAGCTGGATTTCGCTCACACAGGACCATCTGAGTCGTGAAGAGTGGTTTGAATACTCTTTCATCGTCTCGACGGTTGGAGATCAGTTGATACAGCGCGAGTTTGCTGATATATTTCAGACTCCAAGTCACATAGGCAATCCCTATGGAACCTCGACTGAACCCGGGAATGTCCCGGGTTCAGTTCTAACGGGGGTAAAGTGTGAACGCCGACCAGTATGCGAAACTTATTGAAAAACACCTATTGTCCTGCCAATACATAGAAGAAAAACCTCGATTCCCCTCCGAAATCATAATCCCGCAAGATGATCTGAATAGTTTGTTCTGGATGGATAAGATTGATCTCCAGCAAAACCTCCGCCTAACGGTAATGGAACAGGCATTCTTCTGCGATGATCAGTTGATAGAACGCTCCTTCTCTTACGATCTGCGAGAGATACGCACCGGGAGGCTGATCTGGAGAATAGACAATCACTGTCGCCGGCAGTCAGTAGAGGCTCCGTGCCACGTTCACACGCTTCCAGACGATCCTCCCGACAGCAGGAAGCCGTTGCATTTGAATTGCGCTCGAGCAATATTCCCTTACGCTATCCACTGTGTCAAGAATCATTTTGAGGGTAAACCTCAGGATTGGGAGGTAGCTGGCGATGACGAAGTTTCATAAGGTCCAATACTTTGGCTCTGAAGGCAGAGAAAACCTCTCAGCGGTTATAAAGTGCATCAAGCTATTTCTGCGAAGCACTGAGGGCGAAGGCATCATCGCGCCCAAGAAAATTGTATTTATGACTCGTGAGGGTGAAGGCCCCATGCTCGCCCATAGCCAACTACAAGCTGAGGATTTGAAGATAATTGCTGTTACCTTCCCTCGACATTATGCGGGGAAGCGACCCGACGAATCAGTTTTCATGCCGGAGATATCAGAAAGGGTCCGGAAGTTCTTCATTGCGTTCGATATCCCGATTATCACTAACCGTCTTCCGTTCGACGACATCGTCGGCGCTGACTCGCATAATCACGAGATGGCATTATTGCGCAATGCGTTGGCTCTGTTCGGCGGAAGTGTTCCGCTGGCAGTACAAGCGGTGTTGCAGGCAGCAGATGCCGGGCATGTGGATATCGGAGAGCAGGTAATTGCGGCTACGGGCGACACAGCCTTGCTGGTGACAGCGTCAACCACTCGACTGTTTCTGGTAAAGGATAGCCGAGGGCTTTCCATAAATGAAATCATATGCAAACCTCGGATACTCAATATGACGAGGAAGACCTATGCTCCCCAACTTCCGCCCCCTGTCAACCAGGTCCACCAGATTGAAAGATCGTTCCAGGATATTGAGGCGCGCAACAAGGAGTAAGGTGGAATACCTGCTCGCTAACGCAAGGAAGGGTTCGACGGGCGGTACCCCCACACCCGGCCAGCCTGAAAAGCCTGAGTGCCCCAGGTCTCATAGAGACCTGGGAGACTACGAACCCCGATGAGGCCGGCGGTCTCCCAGGTCCCCAACGGCGAGGGACCTGGGGCACCCGCCTCCGCTCAGCCCGCGCACCCGCTTCAGTGGAATTTGCTGCCCCGGAAAATCGGTAAACCTTGCCGGTTTTCCGGTTGCAAATTCGCAGAGATACCTTATTTTGCTACCATCAACGAACCATTTCTGGCAGGAAGAAAGGTAGGATGATTCTGAGGTGACGAGATGAGGATTCGAGTGGGAGTGATGGTGCTGGCAGCGGCTTCGGCATGTGCGCTTGCGCAGGATGCGTCGAACCCGGTAGTGGCGAGTGCGAAGGAAATCTTTCAGCGCCAGTCCGGTTATATGGGCGCTGCAGCCGAGCAGATGCCGGCGGACAAGTACGCATATCATCCGACACCGGATCAGTGGACGTACGGGAAGATCGTCTCGCATGTCATCCAGGCGAACTTTGGTGTGTGCGGCATGCTCTCGGGGGACGGCCCGGGCACCGGACCGACAGTCACGGACACGACTCCGAAGGACCAGCTGGTGCTGATTCTGAAGCAATCGTTCGAGACCTGCCAGAAGGCACTGGACGGGCTGCAGGACTCGAGCCTGGGCGGAACGATCACCTATTTCCGAGGAGCGAAGAAGCCGCGTGCGCGTGCGCTCATCGAGCTGACGGATGACCTTGAGGACCATTATTCACAGATGGCGAGCTATCTGCGCATGAACGGAATGCTTCCGCCTTCTGCTAAGAAGTAGAGGCTATCTGGTTCCTACACGTGGAGTCGGGTGACGTTCCCCCGGCCCGTTTACCGGGGGTTATACGGACGAATTGAGAACGTCAGCGTACTATTCTCGACTCGCACAGAGTGGTGTTAGGCGGCATGGCGCGTCAGTGGTATTCCCCACCCCCTACGCAGCGCGTTATAGTTGCTCGCATCCGATTCAGTTGGGGGAGTCATGCGTATATCCGTTGCTGCTGTTGTATTGTTTTGCGGGATGTTCGGGATTGCCCTTCACGCGCAAGCCTCGCACTCGCCTAAGGTGTTTGTCAATCCCTTGGAGGGGCCGGACAAGGGGGTTGTAGACATGGTCAGCGCGAAGCTAATTAGCCATCTGGTAAAGCACGGAATTGCCGTAACCGAAAACGTTGACGATGCTGATGCGGTGCTCAACTGCACGGGGCTGATCGAGACCTCAACCACCGATGAGGGGCACACCCGCTATCGCTTACAAGCCGGAGTGAGATTGGTTGATAAAGACGGCGGCGTGCTTTGGGCGGACGATGTTTCTAGCAGCCGATACGGTCTAAGCGCTTCATCCAGCTTCGCCGAAAACGTTGCGAAGAGCCTAGAGCAAGCCCTTTCAAAGTCGCAAAAGAAATAGCCCGTGCGGGCCGCTGGAAACGTGGCGGCTACCCCGGCCTTCCGCCGGTGCATCCTAGCGGCGGGTGGCCCAGGTCTGAAGGGTGACAAAGCTGGGATTGGAGCAGCGGCCGCCCCATTTTCTCTCCGCGCCTTTGCAGATCATTACCAGCCCAAAGCGCACAATGGGTCTTGGAAGGGGGGAGTTATGGAAAATCTTTGCGCCGCCGCAGTGTCAGCTATGTCTCCGGTCCAGTCTGGCCGGGATCTGACCGGTCCCTACCCTCCCCGCAACCCCCCACCCCCTCCCCCTGTTTCGCTGCACCAGAATGAAAACAAACAAGTTACGCCGCAAACATCCCATTTTTAACATTGAAGCAAAGGACTTACGCCACGCGAGACCTGCCTCGGATGGCATAAACAAAGGATTTTGTGTCCCGCGCCCGGCACGCACCGCCGCCTTTTAGCGGTCCAGCCGCCCCGCAGATGAAGACCGTGTACACTGGGCGACGGGAGATTTTTTCTTGTCCACGGCCGTCCTCCACTACACGGCTGCGGCGGTTACCGACCGCGGCCGCAAGCGCCCCTCCAACGAGGACGCCTTCGGCTTTTCCGTCGAGCACGGCGTCTTCCTGGTCTGCGACGGCATGGGCGGCGCGGCCGCCGGGGAGGTGGCCAGCTCGCTGGCCGTGGACGAGATGCTGCGCCTGCTCAGCGCCTCCGCCGGCGTGGAAAACCAGCCCGCACCCATGCCGCTGCTGGCCGAGGAGGCCATCGCCGCCACCAACGAGGCCATCTTCTCCCGCTCCCAGCGCAACTACAAGTTGAGCGGCATGGGCACCACGCTGGTCGGGCTCATAGTCGAGGAGCGCCGCGTCTGGGTGCTCAACGTCGGCGACAGCCGATGTTACCGCCAGCGCGCCCGTACCCTGGAGCAGATCACCCACGACCACTCTCTGGTGGAGGAGCAGGTGCGCCTGGGCCGCATGACGCGCCTTGACGCCCTGCGTTCGCCGCTGCGCAACGTAATCACCCGCGCGCTGGGCACCCAGAGCCGCGTCTCGCCCGATATTTTTGAGCTCGACGCCGAACCCGGCGACCTGTTTCTGCTCTGCTCCGACGGCCTGACCCGCGAGCTGACCGACCCGCTGATCGAGTCCTTGATCAGCACCGACTTGCCTCTCGACGCCCTCTGCACCCGGCTTGTCGAAGCCGCCAAAAGAGCCGGCGGCCGCGACAACATCACCTGCATCCTGGTCCGCGCCAGCGAGTAGGCGTCTCTCGCCGATCAACGGCAGGAGCTGGCATCCGGGTCACAATCGCCGCGATGAGTCGCGAACCACCAGAGTCGGCGTCAGCAGCAGTGTCTTGCGCCGGACGGGACCTTTTGTATTCACCAGCGCCAGCGCCAGCTCCGCCGCATGCCTGCCGATCGCCGCGCTGTCCTGGTCGATCGAGCTGAGCGGCACGCGCAGAAAGTCCGAGTAGAGCACGTTGCCGCAGCCCACCACGGCAATGTCCTCCGGAATGCGCAGCCCGGCGTCGAGAATGGCGCGCATGGCGCCCAGCGCGATCGGATCGTTGAAGCAGAAAATCCCATCCGGAATCCGCTTCAGGCCGAGCAGCTTGCGCGTGGCCTCATAGCCTCCCGGCGCGCCGCGGTCATCGCCCGAGGCGCCGATAGAAACAATGTGCCCCGCCAGCGGCGTCCGGCCTGCCGCCGTAAGCGCCTGCTTGAACCCGGCAAGCCGGCCCAGCGCGGTGCTGGTCTCAGGGCCGCGGATATGAGCGATCCTGCGGCACCCCTGATCAATCAGGTGACTGGTTGCCAGCTGGCCCGCAGCCTCATCGTCCACGCCCACAAAGTTCGCCGCCAGCCGCTCAAAGCGGCGATCGATCAGGATGTACGGCGTCTGCCGCTTTTCAATGCGGCGAAAGCTCTCCACGCTCTCCTGTGCCGAAGCGATCAGCAGCGCGTCCACGCGTCGCGCCAACAGTTGCTCAATCTCCTGTCGCTCCAACTCGGGATCTTCTTCCGATGACGTGATAATCAGGCTGTAGCCCTGGCCCCGAATGGCGGCCGAGATGGCCTTGGCCACATGCGCAAAAAACGGGTGCAGTAGGTCCGGCACCACGAGGCCAATGGTCGAGCTGCGCCCGGTGATCAGCGCACGAGCCGCGAAGTTCGGCTGGTAGTGGAGCTCCTCCATGCGCTTGAGCACGCGCTTGCGCGTGGCTTCGGCAATGTCCGGGTGCCCGCGCAAGGCCTTCGAGATGGTCACGGTTGAAAGGCCCATGTCGCGCGCGATGTCTTTCATGCGCACGGGCGCGGCTTTGCGCGTCTTTTGCAGCGGGTTGGCGCCGGCATGCGGATTCTTCATGGTCGCCCTTTATCGATAACTATATCCTGCCGCCACGGGCTTTTCCTGTTGACACTCCTGGGGCGCGGGCGTATTCTTCGCTGGTTGCAGTTATCGATAACTATCTCGCCGACGGGAGCTGAAATGGGCAACGGAAACCAGGTTGGAAACCAGGCGACAGCGTCCATGATTGATCCCGCATCGATCCCGCAGAGACAGCTTTCAACCGGAGCCTCCATGCCGGCCATCGGCCTGGGCACGTTCGGTTCTGACCAGGTTACGCCCGCGCAGGTGGCCGATGCGGTGCGCGGCGCCGCAGCGGCCGGCTACCGGCACTTCGACTGTGCCTCGGTATACGGCAATGAGCCGGAGGTGGGCGCCGCGCTTCAAGACATCATCGCCGGCGGAGTCAAGCGTGAAGACCTCTGGATCACCTCAAAGCTGTGGAATGACATGCACGGCGAGGACGACGTGATCGCCTCCTGCCGCAAGTCGCTCGCCGACCTCGGCCTCGACTATCTCGACCTCTACCTGGTGCACTGGCCCTTTCCCAACTTCCATCCCCCGGGTTGCGACGTATCCTCGCGCAGCGTCGACGCAAAACCCTACATCCACGCCAACTACATGAAGACCTGGCGCAGGATGGAGGAGCTGGTCGACCTGGGCCTGGTGCGGCACATCGGCACCTCCAACATGACCATCCCCAAGCTCAAGCTGGTGCTCGCCGACGCGCGCATCCAACCCGCAGCCAACGAGATGGAGTTGCATCCGCATTTCCAGCAGCCGGAACTGTTCCAGTTCGTCGTCGAGCACGGCATTCAGCCCATCGGTTACTGCCCCATCGGCTCGCCCGGCCGGCCCGAACGCGACCGCACGCCGCAAGACACTGCTCCCACCGAGGATCCGGTGATCGTCGAGATCGCGCGCCGCCACGGCATCCATCCCGCAGTCGTGTGCATCAAGTGGGCCGTGCAGCGCGGGCAAATACCGATTCCGTTTTCCATCAACAACTATCGCGCCAACCTTGCCGGCGTCGTCGGCGATCCGCTCAGCGATGACGAGATGCGGCAGATCGCAGGCATCGATCGCAACTGCCGCTTGATCAAGGGCCAGGTTTTTCTGTGGAAGGACGGCCAAACCTGGGAAGATCTGTGGGACCTGGACGGCGAGATCACGCCGCCGTAAGCTGAGCGCGGCTCTGCACGAAAGCGCGCTGCAACCGTTTGAGGAGATTGAAGCATGAACCAAACCATGACCGCGGCGTTTCTGCCCGGCGACAGCACGGTCCAGATGCGCACCGTGCCTGTGCCCTCGCCCGGCCACGGAGAAGTGCTGCTGCGCGTCAAGGCCTCCACCATCTGCGGATCAGACATTCGCTGCATCTATCACGAGCATCTCGGCAACGGCCCTGAAGGCTACCAGGGCGTCATCGCCGGCCATGAGCCATGCGGGCAGATCGTCGCAGCCGGCGCGGGTTGCAGGCGCTTCAAGACCGGCGACCGCGTGATCGTCTACCACATCTCCGGCTGCGGCGTGTGCAACGATTGCCGCCGCGGCTACATGATCTCCTGCACCAGCGCCCAGTACCGCCGCGCCTACGGATGGCAGCGCGACGGCGGCATGGCCGAGTACATGATCGCCGAAGAGAAGGACCTGATCGCGCTGCCCGATGCGCTCTCCTATGCCGATGGCGCGCAGGTGGCGTGCGGCTTCGGCACCGTGTACGAAGGACTCACGAAGATCGGCATCGACGGCAACTGCGCTGTGCTCATCACCGGTCTTGGCCCGGTGGGACTGGCCGCCGGGGCGCTCGCGCGCAAGCTGGGCGCCATCAAAATCATCGGCATCGATGTGGTTCCTGAGCGGATGCGGATTGCGCTTGACCTTGGCCTCTGCGACGCAGTGCTCGCCTCGGGACCGGACAATGTTGCCGAGGTGAGAGCGCTCACCGGCGGGTTCGGCGTGGAGCGCGCAGTCGATTGCTCTGCCAACGCCGCGGCGCGCGCGACGGCCATTCGCGCCACCCGCAAGTGGGGCAAGATCGTCTTCCTCGGCGAAGGCGGAACGGTTGCAATCAACCCATCGCCGGACATGATTCACGACCAGAAAACTTTGTATGGATCGTGGGTCACTTCCACCTGGCTGATGGAGGAACTCGTGGAGCGGCTGGTGCGCTGGAACCTGCATCCGGCAGACATCATCACGCATCGGTTTCCGCTCGAGCGCGCCGGCGAAGCCTACGCATTGATGGCCTCCGGCAAGTGCGGCAAAGTTGCCGTCTGTGCGGACGAAGAGTTGAAGTAGAGCTGCAGCAAGGAGAGAACGCTTGAACGATTCCACGGCAAACACGATCGATTGGGAAGACCGGTTCGCCGCGCTTCTGCCGCTGTATGGCCATCGCAACTGGATCGTCGTTGCAGACTCTGCCTATCCGGCGCAATCGCGAGCCGGCATTGAGACGATCATTGCCGACGCGGACCAGATCGATGTGCTGCACACCGTTCTCCGCGCGATCGAAGCGAGCAAGCACGTCCGCGCCAACATCTATCTGGATCATGAATTGGAGTTTGTTGCCGAGCAGAACGCTCCGGGAGCTGCGCTTTACAAAAGTGAACTACAAGCGTTGCTTGCAGACACAAAGGCCGTTTGTCTCCCACACGAAGAGATCATAGCCAAGCTCGACCAGGCCGCGCAGATGTTTTGCATTCTCATCATCAAAGCGGAATTAACCATCCCCTACACATCGGTCTTCTTTGAACTCGATTGCGGCTACTGGAACGCCAATGCAGAACAGCAACTTCGTGAGGCAATCCTGGCCGCGCCCGCAGGATAAAACAGAAGAGCCTGCGCCAACAGATGAGTCCGAGGCTCGAACCGCCACGCAGCACGCACCCCGAAAGGAAGAACAGTCCAATGGCAGTGAACAGGCGCGAGGTACTTCAAATGCTGGGCGGTGCGTGCTCCGCGCTTGCCGTCTCCAAAGGCCTGCGGGCCCAGGCGTCGGCCGGCGCGGTCTACCTTCCCACGCGGAAGTCGCTCCAGGGCTATAGCATCCCGGATTGGTTTCGCGACGCCAAGTTCGGCATCTGGTCGCACTGGGGTCCGCAGTCGGCCATCGAGCGCGGCGACTGGTACGCGCGCAACATGTACATGCAGGGATCGGACCAGTATCTTTACCACACTGAGACGTACGGTCATCCCAGCAAGGTCGGCTACAAGGACCTGGTGAACGACTGGAAGGCCGCCAGGTGGGACCCCGACCACTTGATGAGCCTCTACAAGAACGCCGGCGCGAAATACTTCTTCAGCATGGGCGTACACCACGATAACTTCGATCTGTGGGACTCGAAGTACCAGCGCTGGAACGCCGTCAACATGGGCCCCAAGCGCGATGTGGTGGGCACCTGGCAGAAGGCCGCGCAGAAGCAGGGGCTGCGCTTCGGCGTCAGCGAGCACCTCTGGATCAGCTATAAATGGTGGTCTCCCAGCCACGGCTCGGATGCGACCGGCTCACTGGCCGGCGTTCCCTACGATGGCACCGACCCCAAGTACGCCGATCTCTATCACGAAGCCAACAGCGGCCGCTTCGGCGACCGGCTCGATTGGAACGACGATGACATTCCCGACTCGTGGAAGCGCCATTACGTTGACCGCATGACCGACCTGATCGACAAGTATCAGCCCGACTTGCTGTACACCGACGGCCATCTGCCTTTTGAAGATTATGGCCTCAAAGTTGTGTCGCATCTCTACAACGTGAGCGCGCAGGCGCATGGCGGCCGCGTCGAATCCGTGTACACCAGCAAGGACGGCCTGGATTGCGCGATTGGCTCCTGCCTGCTCGACCACGAGCGCGGCGTGGCAGACGGCATTGCCAAGAACCCCTGGCAGACCGACACCTGCATCGGCCAGTGGCACTACAATCGCGGCGAAAAGTACAAGACTGCGAAGAAGGTGATTGACCTGCTGACGGATATCGTGAGCAAAAACGGCAACCTGCTGCTCAACTTCCCGCTGCCCAACTCCGGCGAGCTGGACTTTGAGGAGATGGAGGTGCTCAACGGCATCACCGCATGGATGACGGTGAATAGCGAAGGCATTTACAGCTCGCGTCCGTGGAAGATCTACGGCGAGGGCCCATCCACCAAGGTCAAAATCGAGTCAGGCAACTTCAACGAGGACAAGCAGTCGGATCTGACGGCCGAGGATATTCGCTTCACCGCCAAGGACAGCACGCTCTACGCCTTCGTGATGGGCTGGCCGCAGAAGGCCGCCGTGGTCAACGCACTCGGCCTGGCCAGCGATCAGGCTCCGGGCCGCATTCGCAACGTGGAACTGCTCGGCTACAAGGGCGAGCTGAAGTGGAAGCAGGATGAATCGTCGCTGCGCGTCGAGATGCCCGCGGAAAAACTCTCCGACATCGGCATCACGCTGAAGGTGGCGCTGGCCTAAAAGCAGCCTGCTCAAGGCGCAGCAAAAACTGCAAGCAGAATGGCCGGAACAGGTTCGACGTTCACGTGCAAATGCGATGAGCGTTGACCTCATTCCGGCCATGCTTGTTTTGCACAGCAGGCCAGTCTCCGCCCTTCATCGGAAGCGTGTACGATGAACAAAGACAGATCATGAAAGAAACAAGAAATCTCTCCCCTGACATTCTTCTTCATATAGCTCAAACGCTGAATCTACCTGTCCGCGGCATCGTTGCGGTGATCGAACTGCTCGACGACGGCGGGACCGTGCCCTTCATCGCCCGCTACCGCAAAGAGGCGACGGGCAATCTGGATGAAGTGCAGATTCGCGACATCGAAGAGAAGCTCGCCTACTTCCGCGAGCTCACTGAGCGCCGTGAGACCATCCTCGCCTCGATTGCTGAGCAGGGCAAACTGAGCAACGAGCTGAAGGCGCGCATTGAAGCCACGCTCGACCGGAACGAGCTCGAAGATCTGTATCTCCCCTACAAGCCGAAGCGCCGCACCAAGGCCACCATTGCGCGCGAAAAAGGATTGGAGCCGCTGGCGCAATACCTGTGGGCGCAGCAGAACTCCACCGAGCCGCTGGAGATTTTTGTGGCGACTTTTGTGAACGCTGAGCTGGCCGTGGCCACGGCGGCGGAAGCGCTGGAAGGCGCGCGCCACATTGTAGCCGAGTGGATCAGCGAGGACGCCGACCTGCGCAAGGCTCTACGCCAACTCGTCTTCGATGAAGGCGTGGTGACCAGCCGCAAGGCGATGGACGCGGTCGACGAGCAGGAAAAGTTCAAAATGTACTACGAGTACAAGGAGCCGGTGAAGACCATCCCCTCGCACCGCATGCTGGCCATCCGCCGCGGCGAGGGCGAGGATATTCTTTACTTCCTCATCGAGGTCGAGCCGGAGCGGGCCATTGCCATCATGCAGCGGCACGTTCTTCGCCAGCGCGGCGACTGGACGCCGCAGCTTGAGCTCGCCATCGACGACGCGTGGAAGCGCCTGCTGAACTCTTCCATCCAGGGCGAAATTCGCCTGGAGTTGAAGAAGCGCTCGGATACGGAAGCCATCAAAGTTTTTCGCGACAATCTTTACAATCTGCTGCTCGCGCCGCCCGCCGGACCGATCTCCGTGCTGGGCATTGACCCTGGGCTGCGCACGGGATGCAAGATTGCGGTGGTGGATGAGACCGGCAAGCTGTTGGCGCACGACGTGCTCTATCTGCATACATCGAAGCACGGCAACGCCGAAGCCGCGCCGAAGCTCGAGGCCCTGCTCGGCAAACACAACGTGCGCGCCATCGCCATCGGCAACGGCACGGCCTCGCGCGAAACCGATGCGTTTGTGCGCGATTTTCTGCGCGAGAAGGGAATCGAGAACATCTTCTCGGTGACGGTGAGCGAGTCGGGCGCGAGTGTCTATTCGGCTTCCGCGATTGCCAGGCAGGAATTTCCCGATCTTGACTTGACGGTGCGTGGCGCCATCTCCATTGCGCGGCGCTTGCAGGACCCGCTATCTGAGCTCGTCAAGGTCGATCCCAAGTCGATCGGTGTGGGCCAGTATCAGCACGACGTGGACCAGCGCCAGCTTCAGGAGTCGCTCGAAACCGTGATTGAAAGCTGCGTGAACAAAGTCGGCGTGGACCTGAACACATCTTCGTGGACGCTGCTGCGTTTTGTTGCCGGCATCAGCGAACGCACGGCGTTGAACATCGTGAGCCATCGCAACGAGAAGGGCAGCTTCCGCTCGCGCATGCAGGTGCTTGAGGTGCCGGGCATCGGTCCCAAGACCTTCGAGCAGGCCGCCGGCTTCCTGCGCATCCGCAACGGCGACAACCCGCTGGACATGACCGCCGTGCATCCGGAGTCGTATCCGGTGGTCGAACAAATTGCCGGCCTGCTCGGTGCGCCGGTGGAGCAGATCATTCAGCGGCCGGAGCTGCTGGAGCAGGTGGATAAGAGCCGCCTCTCTGCCGGCGCATTCACGGTGAATGACATTCTCGCCGAGTTGCGCAAGCCGGGCCGCGATCCGCGCGACAAGTTTGTCGCGCCCAGCTTCCGCGAAGAGGTGAGGGAACTGGCTGATGTGCAGGCGGGCATGGTGCTTGAGGGCGTAGTGACCAACGTGACCAAGTTCGGCGCATTCGTCGACATCGGCGTGCATCAGGACGGACTGGTGCACATCAGCGAGCTCTCCAACCGATACATCAAGGAGCCGTCAGAGGCGGTAAAGACCGGCCAGATCGTCAAGGTGAAGGTGCTGAGCGTGGATGCAAAAGCAAAGCGCATCGCTCTTTCCATCAAGCAGCTCACCGCGCCTGTTCCACGCCCTGCAGCACGCCCGGCAAAGCCTGCGCCAAAGCCCGAGCCTACGATGAACGAAAAGTTGGCGACGCTTTCAGCAAAGTGGAAGGTGCGATAGAGGGTAAGGATATTCTGAAGGGGCGCAGCAGAGTTCGGATGGACTCAGGCCCGAGGAGGGTGTGTGAAATTCGGTGTGAATCTGTTGATCTGGACGGCGAACTTCGATGCGTCGCATCTGCCGCTATTCCCGCGCATCCGTCAGGCCGGTTTTGACGGTGTTGAAGTGCTCATGTTCAAGGGCCGCGAGTTCGCCGCCGATGCGCTGCGCCGCGGCCTGGCCGAGACCGGCATGGAGTGCACCATATGCTCGGTCATGGTGGACGGACTGAGCCTCATCGCCGACGATGCGGCAATCCGCGCCCGGGCCATCGAGCAGCTGCGCGAGAACATCGCCGTCACTGCCGAGGTGGGCGCGAAGATCATCGCCGGGCCCATGTATGCGCTCGTCGGCTATCTGGCCGGAAGGCGCCGCACCACCGAAGAGTGGCAGCGCGCCGTCGACTGCTGGCAGCAGCTCGGGCCCTGGCTCTCGCAGCACGACGTGACCGCGGCAATCGAGCCGCTCAATCGCTTTGAGACGTTTTTTCTGAACACCGCTGCCGATGCCGCGCGCTTCTGCGACGAGGTCGACCACCCCAGCGTGGGCATTCTTTACGACACGTTCCACGCCAACATTGAAGAGAAGAGCATCGCCGGCGGCTGCCGCACCGTTGCGCGCCACCTCAAGCATCTGCACACCTGCGAGAACGACCGCGGCACGCCCGGCAGCGGCCACGTCGAGTGGGACGCGGTGTTCGAAGCGATCCGCGATACAGGCTACGACGGCTGGCTGACCATCGAGAGCTTTGGCGCGAATATCCCGGAGATTGCGGCAGCGGCGGCCATCTGGCGGGATCTGGCGGCTACGCCGGAGGCAGTTGCCTTCGATGGGATCGGCTTCCTGCGCGGCATGGCCAGCAAACATCCCAGCCGGCGATAATCGCGCAAGGCAAGTTCGCGGAGTGCGGCAACCGCGCGCGTGCAGCGGCCAATTGCGAGCGCGGCCGCTTCTGCTAAGCTGAACTCGCTTGCCGGGAAACGGATGGAGCGGGAGGTTTCGGGATGCGGATTTGGAATTGGACAGCTTGTTGTGTGTTGGGATTGAGCGCGCTGGCGGCGTCGGCGCAGATGGCGGCCAGCAACGCAAATGCGCCCGCGATCGGAAGCATGGCCACGCCGGCCACGGCCTTCGACTCGCAGCTCACGTTGATTGAAGGCGAGATGATGAGCGCGGTCAAGGCTATGCCGGCCGACAAGTTCGGCTTTGCTCCCAGCGCGGCCATCTTTCACCCCGGACAGAAGACCGAGTTTGCCACTGTACGCACCTTTGCCCAGCAGGCCACGCATGTGGCCGAAGCCAACTACTTCTTCTACGGCATCGTGAGCGGCATCAAGCCCGACGTGGATGTGAAGGGAATTGAAAAGCTCACCTCCAAAGACGACGTGGTGGCCGCGCTGGCCGACTCCTTTGCCTACGCGCACAAGGCCATCGCCACGCTCACTGCGGCCAACACCTTTGAGGTCATCAAGTCACCCGAGCCCGGCTTCCAGACCCGAGGCACGCTGGCCTCCTTCGGCGTCGCCCATGCCTTTGACCACTACGGGCAGATGGTCGAATATCTGCGCATGAACGGGATTGTTCCGCCAGCCAGCGCCAAGTAGCCACCTGCGGTGGGGCAGACGCTCGCTATCCGCTCGCAGGAGGTTTGCGGTTTCCCGCCCTTGCCACAAAAACAAGAACGTGGCAAGGATGGGGCCAGCGTCCCGTTTCAGGCTGGGCCTGCGCCGAATTTTCATCCTATGAACGCCGGGGGGCTGCCCAGCCGTGCCGTTGCGCGCGTATGATTGCTGCGCCGCGGTCCCCGGGCGGTTTCCCGTTTTCTGGCTTCCCCTTTCATCCGTTGAGCGCCCATTGGCTCACTGGAGGCCCGAGGCGGTACATGCGCGCGGAAGCACCCCGAACGGCCTATCTACGTGGAGGAATTCAACATGGCGACAGCGACTGCACTGCATCCGGGCAAGCTCAGCGAGACGGTGAGTTTTCGCCCCCGTTATGGCAACTTCATTGGCGGCCGGTGGGTAGAGCCCGCGTCCGGCCAATACTTTGAGAACATCACCCCGGTCACCGGCAAGGTCTTCTGCGAGATTCCCCGCTCCAACGCGCAGGACATTGACCGCGCGCTCGATGCGGCCCACGCCGCGCGCGTGGCCTGGGGACAAACCAGCCCCACGCATCGCGCCAACATCATGATCCAGATTGCCCAGCGCATGGAAGAAAACCTGGAGCTGCTGGCGCTGGCTGAGACCTGGGACAACGGCAAGCCCATCCGTGAAACCATGGCCGCCGACATTCCGCTGGCCATCGACCACTGGCGCTACTTTGCCGGCTGCATCCGCGCCCAGGAAGGCACCATCTCGGAGATCGACCACGACACCGTGGCCTATCATTTCCACGAGCCGCTCGGCGTGGTCGGCCAGATCATTCCCTGGAACTTTCCCATCCTGATGGCCACATGGAAGGTGGCGCCGGCCCTGGCCGCAGGCAATTGTGTGGTCCTCAAGCCGGCCGAGCAAACACCGGCCAGCATCCTGGTATGGGCTGAGCTGATCGGCGACCTGCTGCCCGCCGGCGTGCTCAACATTGTGAACGGCTTCGGCCTGGAGGCGGGCAAGCCGCTCGCTTCAAGCTCGCGCGTGGCCAAGATCGCCTTCACCGGCGAAACCACCACTGGCCGGCTCATCATGCAATACGCCAGCCAGAACCTGATTCCGGTCACGCTCGAGCTGGGCGGCAAGTCGCCCAACATCTTCTTCGCCGACGTGCTCCAGGAGGACGACGACTTCTTCGACAAGGCCATCGAGGGCTTTGTGATGTTTGCGCTCAACCAGGGCGAGGTGTGTACGTGTCCCAGCCGCGCGCTCATCCAGGAGAGCATCTACGACCGCTTCATGGAGCGGGCTCTCCAGCGCGTCGCGGCCATCAAGCAGGCCAGTCCGCTCGATCCCGCCACCATGCTCGGCGCGCAGGCATCGAGCGAGCAGCTCGAAAAGATTCTCAGCTACATTGACATCGGCAAAAAGGAAGGCGCGGAGCTGCTCACCGGCGGCGACCGCGCCCACCTGGGCGGCGACCTGGAGGGCGGCTACTACATGCAGCCGACGGTCTTTAAAGGCCACAACAAGATGCGCATCTTCCAGGAGGAGATCTTCGGCCCGGTGGTCTCGGTGACCACGTTCAAAACGGAAGCCGACGCCCTGGAGATCGCCAACGACACACTCTACGGCCTCGGCGCGGGCCTGTGGAGCCGCGACGCCAACCGCTGCTATCACCTTGGCCGCGGCATCCAGGCCGGACGCGTGTGGGTCAACTGCTACCACGCCTATCCGGCGCACGCGGCCTTCGGCGGCTACAAGCAATCGGGCATTGGCCGCGAGACGCACAGCATGATGCTTGACCACTACCAGCAGACCAAAAACCTGCTCGTCAGCTACAGCCCCAAGAAGCTGGGCTTCTTCTAAAAGCAGGGATCAGGGAACAGGGGGCAGGGATCAGCAGGGCCGCTCCGGTCGGGTGCCCCAGGTCTCAAACGCGCATCTTCGCCCCGGCGACAGAATTTCGTCGCTGGGGACCTCGAGACCTGAGATGCCCGGCTTGATCGATTCAGACGCTGTGGTCGGCTTCGGCATCTTAAGGTTGCAGAGGTGTCAGGCATGACCGATGCGGGCAAGCGAGTGAATGTCGAACGCGATTCCGATCCTGAAGAAAGAACCAAAGAGGGTGTTGTTAACGATTCTTTGGGGACCGTCGATCCAGCCGACTCTACGGGACTCGATGACAACAAGCCGACGAACGAAGAGAGCGGCGGGCAAAACACCGAAGACTAATTCGAAGGGTGATGCGATGGCCGAAATCCCGCAGCAGGTTGTGGCAACCGATCTCGCCATTCACCTGATCCGCGTGCTGCGGCAGAAGCATGGGCCGCTCATGTTCCACCAATCCGGTGGCTGCTGCGACGGCAGCTCGCCCATGTGCTATCCGCGCGGGGAGTTCCTCACCGGCGACTCTGACGTGCAACTGGGCGAGGTGGACGGCGAGCCGTTCTACATGAGCAAGAGCCAGTTCGAATACTGGAAACACACCCAGCTCACCCTGGATGTAGTTCCGGGCCGCGGCGGAATGTTCTCGCTCGACAACGGCGAAGGGGTGCGCTTCCTGATCCGCTCGCGCGTCTTCGACGACGCCGAGATCCGCGACCTGCGCGCCGCCGGCCGCATCTAAGCGGACAGCCACATCTCATTGAGGCCCGCAGCCCGCATATAAACTGGATCAGGCAACTCGATCTGCATCCCCGGAGCCTTCCCCGCTATGAAAGAAGCTGTCATCCTCTCCGCTGTGCGCACGCCGGTGGGCAAATTTCAAGGTTCCCTGCAGTCCTTTGCTGCGCCAAAACTTGGCGCACTCGCTGTGCGCGAAGCGGTGCGCCGCGCCGGGCTTGAAGCCGCTCTGGTCACTGGCGGCGACACCGCCGAACCGACAGCTGCGCAGCTCGAAATCACCGAATGCATTATGGGCTGCGTCTTGCAGGCGGGCCTCGGCCAGAACCCGGCTCGCCAGGCCGCGATCTACGGAGGGCTCTCGAACCAGGCCGGCGCCTTCACCATCAACCAGGTATGCGGGTCGGGCCTCAAGGCTGTGGCCCTGGCCGCGCAAGCCATTGAGACCGGCAATGCGGAGATCGTTGTCGCCGGCGGCATGGAGTCGATGACCAACGCGCCCTACCTGCTGCCCCAGGCGCGCTCGGGCTACCGCATGGGCAACGGGGAACTGGTGGACTCGATGATTTACGACGGCCTGTGGGAGGCCTACAACGGCTTCCACATGGGCGTGGGCGCGGAGATGATCGCGGCAAAATACGGCATCACGCGGGAAGAGCAGGACGCCTTCGCAGCCGATTCGCACCAGAAGGCCGCAGCGGCCAACGCGCAGGGATTTTTCCGCGACGAGATCGTCCCCGTCGAGATTCCGTCGGCGAAAAAGGGCGCGCCGGCAACCGTCTTCAGCGCGGACGAGGCCATCCGCCCGGAAACCACAGTCGAAGTCCTGGCGCGGCTCAAACCGGCCTTTCAGGAAGGCGGAACGGTGACCGCCGGCAACGCGCCCCGTATAAGCGACGGCGCCGCGGCCCTGGTGGTGACCGGCGCCGAGCGGGCGCGGCACCTGGGCCTGAAGCCGATGGCCGTGATTCGCGCCCAGGCCACCAGCGGCGGCGGGCCGGAGTGGTTCGGCCTGGCGCCTATTGAAGCCGTACGCCGCGTGGCCGCCCGCGCCGGCTGGCTGCTGGACGAAGTGGATTTGTTCGAGCTGAACGAGGCCTTCGGCGTGCAGGCGCTGGCCGTCATCCGCGACCTGGGCGTCGATCCGGCCAAGGTCAACGTGCATGGCGGCGCCGTGGCACTGGGCCATCCCATCGGCGCCAGCGGAGCGCGCGTGTTGACCACGCTGCTTTACGCCATGGAGCGGTACGGCAAATCGAAGGGCATAGCGGCTCTCTGCCTGGGCGGCGGTAACGCCGTGGCGTTGGCCGTGGAGCGGGTCTGATACAAGGCCGCCAACTGTCCGATATCGAACACCAGAACGGCGGAAACGGTCACTTCGAGCCGCGCAGCCGTACATCGATTCTTCCGGAAGTGCTTTCTTTTCAATGAGCAGCCGACGGCCTCCTTTGGCATGGCAAGTGCACTATCCTTTTGTGATGGATATTGCCCGCCCGGATCTGAAGAAGAAGAAAATGCGCCAGTACGCGGTTTGGTCTGGCGTCGCTGCCGTCCTGTTGACTGTCGCGGTGGTCGCGGTTTCGCGGCTCAAGCCGGCCGCACCCACCGTTGACCGCTCCACCATCTGGCCGGACACGGTCAAGCGTGGCGACATGACCATCCAGGTGCGCGGGTCGACCGGCAGCCTGGTGCCGCGCGAGGACTCGATTGAGCTGATTCCTGCGCAGACCGACGCGACCGTCGTCCGCATCATCGCCCTGCCCGGCGCCAAGGTCACGCCCGACACCGTGGTGATGGACATGAGCGATCCTCAACTTGAGCAGGAGCTGCTCAGCGCGGAGTCCGCGCTCAAGGGCGCCCAGGCCGATTACAAGAGCTTGCAGGCCACCCTGAACAGCACGCTGATGGACAAGAAGATCGCCGCGGCGCAGGTGAACGCCTCGTATACCCAGGACCAGCGCCAGGCCCAGACCGACGAGGCTCTCTACAAGCTGGGCGTGGTCTCCGGCCTGGTCTCAAGCGCGTCCAAGAACACGGCCGACCAGCTCACCGCCCAGAAAAAACTGTCCGAACAGCAGCTCGACGTGAATAGCAGGGCGATCGAGGTCCAGCTGGCCTCAGCGCAGACCAAGGTCGACCAGGCCAAGGCTCAGCTCGATCTCTACGAGAAGCAAGCGGACGCTCTGCATGTGCGGGCCGGCATCTCCGGCGTGCTGGCGCAGCTTCCCGTGCCCTTGCAGGTGGGCCAGCACGTGACCGCAGGAACCTCGGTGGCCAAGGTGATTCAACTCGACAAGCTGAAGGCTGCCTTGCAGATCGCCGAGACCCAGGCGCGCGATATTCAGATCGGCCAGCCGGCCTCGATCGACACGCACAACGGCATTATTCCGGGGCACGTTTCCAGAATCGACCCATCTGTATTGAACGGAACGGTCACTGTTGACGTAGCACTGGATGGGCCTTTGCCGGTCGGCGCGCGCCCTGACCTGAGCGTGGAGGGTGTCATTGACCTGGCTCGCCTGCACGATGTGGTCTATGTGGGCCGCCCAGCGCTGGGCAACGAGAACTCGACGCTGAGCCTGTTCAAGATCGATCCGGACGGCAAGGGCGCGGTGCGCGTGCCGGTCAAGGTGGGACGCGAGTCGGTGAACAGCATCCAGGTGCTCGAAGGGCTCAAGGAAGGCGACCAGGTGATCCTCTCCGACATGTCACGCGAGGATGCAGTGGACCGCATACGGCTGGAGTAAAGGCGAGTGGTCAGAGATCAGAGAACAGGGGTCAGTAATTCAGCCCCCGAAGGTCTGGTCCCCTGACAAACCACAACCGCAACTGATCTCTGACAACTGATTACTGACAACTGAAAAAGGGGGACAGGATGGCGAACGACAAGCTGATTGAGATTGAGGATCTGACCAAGGTCTTCTACACCGACGAAGTGGAGACGCACGCGCTCTCCGGCATTCACCTCACCATCTCGCGCGGCGAGTATGTGGCCATGTCCGGTCCCTCGGGCTGCGGCAAGTCCACGCTGCTGTCGATCCTCGGCCTGCTTGACACGCCCACCGGCGGCCGCTACCTGCTGAACAACAATCCGGTAGAAAACCTGAGCTTCGGCGACCGCTCGCGCATCCGCAACCAGGAGATCGGCTTCATCTTCCAGAGCTTCAATCTGATCGGCGACCTCACCGTCGAAGAGAATGTCGAACTGCCGCTCACCTATCGCGCGGGTATGCCGTCGGCGGAGCGCAAGGGGCGCGTGAAAGACGCCCTTGAGCGCGTGAACATGGCCCACCGCATGCGGCATTATCCGGCGCAGCTGTCCGGCGGTCAGCAGCAGCGCGTGGCCGTGGCCCGTGCGCTGGCCGGCTCGCCCTCCATCCTGCTGGCCGACGAGCCCACCGGCAATCTGGACTCGAAGAACGGCGAGGCGGTGATGCACCTGCTAGCCGATCTGCATCGCGAGGGATCGACGATCTGCATGGTCACGCACGATCCAAGATTCGCCAAGCACGCGCAGCGCGAAGTGCATCTGTTCGACGGAAAGGTGGTCTCGGAAGACGAGCTCAAGAAGCTTACTGAAGAAGTGGAGGCGTAGCCATGCTGCTTCGCAATTCGCTTCGCGACCTGCGCTACGCTCTGCGGCAGTTGCGCCGCGCGCCTGGCTTTGGCCTCACGGTCGTGCTCACCCTGGCCCTCAGCGTGGGCGTGGCCACAGCTGTCTTCTGCGTCATCGATGCGGTAATCCTGCAACCGCTGCCCTTTGCCAATCCAGGCAAGATCGTCGCCATTCTGGCCACCGCACGCGCCGCGTCCATTGAACCCATGCAGGCACTGCGCAGCGAATAAGCGAGATGACCGGAAAGACCAACGGAGAAGATACGCGATGAACGCACTGTTCCAGGACATTCGCTACGCTGTGCGCCAGTTGCGCAAGGCGCCGGGCTTTACGCTCACGGCGGTCATTACGCTGGCGCTCGGTATCGGCGCCAACACGGCCATCTTCACGCTGGTCCACGGCATCCTGCTGCGTTCGCTCCCCGTCACCAATCCGGCCCAGCTCTATCGCATCGGCGATAACGACGACTGCTGCGTGGAGGGCGGCTTTCCCGGCGACGCCGGTGAAACCGGCGACTACACCATCTTCTCCACCGACCTTTATCAATACCTGCGCAACGCCACGCCGGAGTTCGAGCAGTTGGCCGCGGTGCAGGCGGGAGGAGGAACATGGACCGTGCGCCGCGGAAGTGCGCCGGCGAAGCCCTTGCGCGCGGAGTTTGTCTCCGGCAATTACTTTTCTACTCTCGGCCTGGGCGCCTACGCAGGCCGCGTGTTTGCGGACGGCGACGATACACCCTCATCTGCGCCCGCAGCGGTGATCAGCTACAACGTGTGGCGGGGCGAGTATGCCGCCGACCCTTCCATTGTGGGCTCCACAGTCTTCATCCAGACCAAGCCTTTTACCGTGGTCGGGATTGCGCCCCCAGGGTTCTTCGGCGATCGCATGTCAGACAATCCTCCTGACTTCTGGTTGCCCATGCAGACCGAGATATACATTCGCGGCGATCAGGCCATCCTGCATCATCCGGAGTCAAACTGGCTCTACCTGCTGGGCAGGGTGCATCCCGGGACCAACATCGGCGCGCTGCAGACGAAGATCTCCGTCACGCTGCGTCAATGGTTGATGACCCGTCCCATGCTGACGGCCAACGGCGGCGCGGCGATTGTTCCCAAGATGCATGTGGTGCTCACGCCCGGCGGCGGAGGCATTCAAAGCCTGCAGCAGGAAACCGGCACGGGCCTGAAGATGCTGATGATTCTGTCGTCGGTGGTGCTGCTGATTGCCTGCGCCAATATTGCCAATTTGCTGATGGCCCGCAGCACCGCGCGCCGCGGCGACGTTGCGCTGCGCATGGCCTTGGGCGCCGGGCGCAGCCGCCTCACGCGGCAGATTCTCACCGAGAGCGTTCTGTTGAGCTGCGTCGGCGGGCTCGCGGGCCTGGTTGTGGCTTTCGCAGGGTCGCACATGATTCTTGCGCTGGCTTTCCCCGACTCGAAAAATCTGCCCATCGATGCCGGCCCATCGCTTCCCGTGCTGGGATTTGCGTTTCTGGTTTCGCTGGTCACCGGGGTACTGTTCGGAACCGGCCCCGCATGGCTCTCCTCGCACGCACAGCCTGCCGAGGCGCTGCGCGGCGCAAATCGCTCCACGCGCGACCGCTCTTCCTTGCCGCAAAAAGCCTTGGTGGTCTTTCAGGCGGCGTTGTCGCTGGTGCTGGTGGCCGGCGCAATCCTGATGACCAAGTCGCTGGCCAACCTGGAGCACCAGAGATTCGGCGTTGCCACTGCCAACCGTTACGTGGTCCACTTCGATCCGGCCGGCGCAGGTTACACGCTCGACCGGTTGCCCGGCCTCTATCGCCAGCTGGAAGACCGCTTCACGACTCTGCCCGGAGTGACCAACGTGGGCATGGCACTTTACAGTCCGCTGGAAGGCGACAACTGGGGCGATTGCGTAATTCTGCAGGGTCATCCCGCTCCGCGACCAGGCGAGCCTTGCGGCTCATCGTGGGACCGGGTGAGCGCACACTTTCTGGAAGCCATCGGCGTGCCCATGGTGCGTGGCCGCGGATTCACACCGCAGGATACGAATGCTGCTCCACAGGTCGTCCTGGTCAATCAGGCCTTCGTCAAACATTTCTTTCCCAATCAGGATCCCATCGGCCAGCAATTCGGCATCTTCGATCCGAAATACTCCGGCAGTTGGGAGATCGTCGGCGTCTTCGCCGATTTCAAACTGAACAATCCGCGCGAAGAAGTGCATCCAGTCTTCTTGCGGCCGCTTTCGCAGCACTTCACCGGTTTCAAAGAACCGATGATGGTCTCCGGCGAAACGCAGTCCATGTTTATCAACTCGATGGTGCTCAGCTTCAACACGCCGCAGCAGAATGCCGACGCGCTCATTCGCCAGACCATGGCCGGCATTGATCCCAACCTCACCGTCATGGATCTGCGCACGCTGGGTGCGCAGGTCGCCGGCAACTTCACCCAAGACCGCCTGGTGGCGCAGCTCTCCAGCCTGTTCGGAATCCTCTCGCTAATCCTGGCCTCGGTGGGTCTCTACGGCGTGATGTCCTACTTCGTCGCACGCCGCACCAGCGAGATCGGCATCCGCATGGCGCTGGGCGCAACGCGAGCAAGCGTGGTGGCCATGGTGATGCGCGGCGTGCTCTGGCCGGTGGTCATCGGCCTGGTGCTGGGCATTCCGGCCGCACTTTACGCGGGCACCCTGATGAAGAGCCTGCTTTACGGTGTGGGCAATTACGACCCGTGGGCTCTTGCCGGAGCGCCCTTGATGCTGGTGCTGTGCGCCACAGCGGCTGGATTCATTCCCGCCCGCCGCGCCGCATCCATTGAACCCATGCAGGCGCTGAGAACGGAATAGAGGAGATGCCCGGATGAAAACATTGCTCAACGACTTCCGCTACGCGTTCCGCCAGCTGCGCCGTGCGCCGGGCTTCTCGCTCACGGCCATTGTGACGCTGGCGCTGGGCCTGGGAGCAACCGCGGCCGTCTATAGCGTGATTCATTCCGTGCTGCTCTCACCGCTGCCCTATGCGGAGGCCGACCGGCTTGTTGGCGTCGCCTTCACGCCTCCGAGCGAAAGCCCGAATGCGGAACAGGCTGGAAGCACGGCCGACTTCATTCGCGAACACAGCGCCGCATTCTCGTCGGTCGCGATCATGGATGATTCAGGCCCTGCGGTGAACCTGTCCGTCGGCGGCAGCCATGCGATCCAGATCAGCGCGCTCGGGGTGTCAGAGGGTTACTTCCGCACATTGGAGGCGACGCCGGAACTTGGTCGCACATTTACCGCGGATGAGGACCTTCCCGGAGCCGCACGGGCTGCGGTGCTCAGCGATGGGTTGTGGACGCGCGCATTTGAACGTGACCCATCGATCGTGGGACGCGCCGTCCGTATCAACGAGGAAACTTTCACTGTGGTTGGGGTGATGCCTGCGAGTTTTCACGTGAGCGCTGAGACTGCGCCTGGAGTGACGGGCACTCCCGAACTTTGGCAGCCGCTGCAGCTCAATCCGAAATCCGCAGGATATGAAGGGGACAACTGGGAGATGATTGCGCGGCTGCGGCCGGGTGTTTCGCTTGCGCAAGCGAGGCAGGAGTTGACAGCTCTCGAAACGCCGTTCTTCGAGCAGCATCCCGATTACAAGAAATGGTACTCGCGCGACAACAGGCAATACGTGTTTCGCGCATGGACGCTTCAGGACGTTGTAGTCAGCGGCGTGCGCCGCAGCCTGCTCACGGTGATGGGCGCGGTAGTGGCTGTGCTTCTGGTGGCCTGCCTTAACCTGGCGGGCCTCATGCTGGCGCGTGCCATGCGGCGCTCGCGAGAGATTGCTCTGCGGTCTGCACTGGGCGCTACGCGCGCGCAACTTGTGCGTCTGCTGGCCGCGGAGGGATTGCTGCTTGCTCTCGGCGGGGGTCTGCTCGCCATTGCAGTAGCGCGAGCGGCGACGTTTGTGCTTCTCCATGCCGCACCGCTCGACATTCCCGCACTGAACGGTGAGCCAAGCCTGTGGCAGCTGAGCGCGGCTGTGTTTGGCCTGGCACTGGCTGCAACAGCGGTTTTCTCGCTGCTTCCCGCGGTCGTCATTCTTCTCAAGAGGGGCATGGATATGCGGCTCGGCGGTCCATCGCTCGGCGAAGTCATCTCGCATGCGCGGCTCTCACGCGCGCTGATGGTTGCGCAGATTGCTCTGGCGATGGTTCTGGTATCGACGGCTTCAGTCCTTATGGGAACCTTTGTTAAATTGCGCGCGCTGCCTTCGGGCGTACAGCCCAAACAGCTTACGGTCTTTCAGGTCGAACTCAAGGGCGATCGATACGCAACCACGCAACACACGGCGCAATTTGTCTCGACGGTGCTCGATCAGTTGCGCAACAAGCCGGGCGTGGATCGCGTCGCAGCTATCAATGGGCTGCCGATGGATCGCGGCCTCAACATCGGGGGAAATCCATCGGGCCGGCCGGAGATTCGCCAGAATGTCGAGTTTCGCGCTGTTACGCCTGGATATTTTGACGCCATGGGCATTCCCCTGCTTGCGGGGCGGGACATTTCTGACGGCGATCATGCCGGCGGCGATCCGGTGGTTGTGATTGGCGCGACGGCAGCGAAGAAGTGGTGGCCGGGGCGCTCGCCGATCGGCGAGACCATTCACATCCAGGGCGAGGAGAACTGGCGCATTGTGGGTGTGGTTGCCGATGCCCAGATGCATTCGCTGCTGGAAGGCCAGGGAGTGGTGATTTATGCGCCAATAGCACAGCTCAACGATCACGTCACCGGAATGATCAACGGCTGGTTTCCGACCACGTTTGCCGTGCGTACCGCAGCGCATGTCAACCTGGCTGAAGCCGCACAGCAAGCAGTTGAGCGAGCAGATCCGGAGATTCCGATTGCCCGCCTCAGCACCATGCAGGCGGTGATCGATTCCACCATTGAAGCGCCGCGCTTTTTGTCGTTGCTTGCAAGCGCATTTTCCGGTTTTGCGCTTGTGCTCACCGTCATTGGACTCTTCGGCCTGCTCAGCTACCAGGTCACGCAGCGCACGCGCGAGATCGGCGTGCGCATGGCGCTCGGCGCGGACCGCCTGCACATCCTCCGCACCTTTCTCGGCCGCGGTCTCGCTGTCGCTTCTGCCGGCGTGGTGCTGGGCCTGGTCGCGGCGTGGCTCCTTCGTCCGGTGGTCAATCATCTGCTGTTCGATGCAGGCGTTTACACCTCGGACACAGCGCAAAGCATTGTGATGAACGGCGCGCAGGCTGCAGCGCTCGCTGCCTTCGCAATCGTCGCGGTCAGCCTGGCCGCAAGCTGGGTCCCGGCGCGCCGCGCCGCATCCATTGAACCCATGCAGGCCCTGAGAACTGAATAGGCCGTCCCTAGAGATTTGCGCCGAGGAATTTTTCCGCGAGGTGAACCAGGAATGAACACGCTGCTTCAGGACATTCGCTACGCGCTGCGCCAGTTGCGCAAGTCGCCGGCCTTCACGCTCACCGTGATCGTTACGCTGGCTCTCGGCATCGGCGCCAACGCAGCGGTGTTCACGCTGTTTGACCAGGTGCTGCTGCGCATGCTCCCCGTCGAGCGGCCCAATGAGCTGGTGCGCTTCCAGTGGACGGGCGCCTTCTCCGGCTCCATGAGCGGCTTTGGCGGAAACACCCCAGGCAACTTCAGTTATTTCTCCTATCCCATGTATAAGGACCTGCGCGATCAGAACCAGGTCTTTCAAGGCATGCTGGCCGCGGACAAGATCGGCGTGGGCGTCTCCTGGCACAACCAGGCTGACAGCGAAGACGGGGAGATTGTGAGCGGGAACTATTTTCAGATGCTGGGTCTGAAGCCCGCGCTGGGCCGCCTGCTCGCGCAGCAGGACGATACGGCCAAGAGCGCCAATCCCGTCCTGGTGCTCAGTTACAACTACTGGAAGACGCGCTTCGGCGCGGCGCGCGACGTGGTGGGCCAGACCGTGCTCATCAACGGCCACACCTTCACCATCCTCGGCGTCGCTCCTGAGAACTTCGACTCAGCCATCGGTGGTTACCGGCCCGGCGTCTTTCTTCCCATGAGCATGATTGAAGTCGCCGTGCCTTCAATGGTGCCGGAGGACAACCTGAACAACCACCGGTCGGTCTGGCTCACGCTGGTGGCGCGGCTCAAGCCCGGCGTCAGCGTTGATCGGGCCCAGGCCGGCCTGGGACCGCTCTGGCACGCGCTGCGGGTGAATGAGTTCGCGCTTTACAAATCCAAGGCCGAACGCTTCCGCAGGCGATTCATCGACGAGTCGCGGCTCACCGTGCTCGACGATTCCCGGGGATTCAACCCCGGACGCCTGGATCTGGAGAAGCCGCTCATCATTCTCATGAGCATGGCCGGGCTGCTGGTGCTGCTCTGCGCCCTCAACGTGGCCACGTTGCTGCTGCTGCGCGCCGCGGGCCGGGCGCGCGAAATGTCCATGCGCTATGCGCTCGGAGCGCGCCGCAGCCGTATTGTTGTGCAGCTGCTGGTGGAAGGCGGATTACTCGGCTTGGCCGGTGCGGCCGCCGGTTTGGCAACGGCGCCCATGGTAGCCACAACGCTGGTGCGGCTGATGACCAGCTCCGACCCCGGCAGTGAGCCTTACTCGTCCGCCATCGATGCGCGCATTCTTCTCTTCACGCTGGCCGTCTCTCTCGTGGCCAGCCTGTTGTTCAGCATTGCCCCGGTGTTCCACTTCCTGCGCCCCGACCTGTCCCAGGCCTTGCGCCAGAATGCCGGTACCGCGTCGAAGAGCTCGCAGCGCTTCCGCAAGCTGGCCGTGGGTGTGCAGATTGCGCTCAGCGTCATGCTGCTGGGCGGCGCTGGCCTGTTTGTGCGCACGCTCGACAACCTGCGCCACCAGAGCGTTGGCTTTGAGACCGCCAACACCGACGTCTTCTCGCTCGACCCCTCCAGTTCCGGGTACGGCGAAGAGCGCACGCCGCAGATCATCACCGGCGCCCTCGACGCGCTGCGCGCCATTCCCGGCGTCGCGTCCGTGGCCGCAACCACCGACCCCGAACTCAGCGGCAATTCCAATACGTCCACCTTTTCCGTGCAGGGTTACAAGCCCGCGGAAGAAGAGAAAATGAACTTCGAGGACGCGTCGATCACTCAGAGCTACTTCGCCACGCTGCGTGAGCCCATTCTCGCCGGCCGCGAGTTCACTGCCTCTGACGCCAAGGGCCAGCCGCAGGGAGCCGTCGTCAACGTCGCCTTCGCCAAACGCTTCTTCCGCACGCCGCAAAATGCGCTGGGCCGTACGATTGCCAGAGGCGGCGGCGACGACGTGAAATTCGACATCACCATCGTGGGCGTCGTCGGCGACACCAGGCACACTGACCTGCGCACGCCGCTCGCGGAAGCCGTCTACCGGTCCTACCTGCAGATCGATCATCCCGTCGGAGTGACTGTCTATCTGCACACGGTGCAAGCGCCGGAAGCCATCGAGCCAGTGATTCGAGAGGTAATTCATCGGCTCGATCCTACGCTGGTGGTCGACGGCCTGCGCACCATGGACCAGCAGGTCAGCAGCAGCGCATCGGATGAACGCGCGCTGGCTTTCCTGGCAATCGGCTTCTCGCTGCTGGCCATGCTACTGGCCGCGGTCGGCCTCTATGGCGTGCTGGCCTACTCGACCGAACAACGGACGCGCGAGATCGGTGTGCGGCTGGCGCTTGGCTCGCAGCGCTCCAGCGTGGTGTTGCTGGTCATGCGCGAGATGGGGGTGATCGCCGTTATTGCCGTTGTGGTTGCGCTGCCGTCGGTTGTCGGTCTGGCACAACTGTTCCGCAGCCAGCTTTACGGCGTCACCACCTTCGATCCCATCACGCTCGGAAGCGCTGTGTTTCTCACCGCGGTCATGGTGGTGCTGGCGGCAGCGCTGCCCGCACGCCGCGCCGCAAACGTCCAGCCCATGCAGGCATTGCGCAACGAATAGGATGGGCGGTTCACTGGACCGAGCCGTTCCCAGTCTTCAAGGCGATCGGACGAGAAAGGAGATTTTGCGATGCGTTCAATTCTCCAGGACCTGCGCTACGCGGTGCGCCAGTTGCGCAAGTCGCCGGGCTTCACATTTACCGCCGTCACTGTGCTTGCCTTGGGCATCGGAGCCAACATCGCAGTCTTCACGGTGCTGAACGGAATCCTGCTGCGCCCGCTGCCCTACGCGCGGCCGGATCGCATTGTGAGGGTCGGCTTTGTGTGCCCCACCTGTGACTTCAGCATGCCCTATGCCAATATGCTGCAGTTGCGCGATGCGGCGGGGGGCGGATTTCAAATGGGAGCTTCCCTTGGCGGATCCAACGCCAGCATCATCGGCCCCGGCGGCCGCGTCCAGGTGGAGCGCACTGAGGTGGACTCGGGTCTGCTTCCGATGTTGGGAGTTCAACCCATGTTTGGCCGCATGTTTCGCCCCGAAGAGAACGAGCCTGGCCGCAACCACGTGGTTCTGCTGGGCGAGGACGTGTGGCGCAAGCTCTTCAACGGCGATCCACAGATTGCAGGCAAGACGCTGGCGATTCGCGGCGAAACCTACACCATTCTTGGCGTTATGCCGCGCCGCTTTTCGTTCCCGTTCGGGGACCTCATGCAGATCTGGTCCCCGGCTGTGATTCCGCAGGCAAGCCGCTCGGCAATGGGCAATGGCTCGGCAATTACCGGCGACGTCTTTGCCCGCTTGCCGGAAGGCATGACGCAAGCCCAGCTGGCCGATCAGTTCAATCGCGCGCAGGCAGTCATCGCCAAAGGACTTCCCGCGGATTTCAATTGGCCCACGCGCGTAAACGTAAGTGGTTACCAGCAATCGTTGAACGCCGAAGCGCGCAAGCCGCTGCTGCTGCTCTATGTTGTGGTCTTCGGCATTTGGGCGCTGGCCTGCCTGAACGTCACCAGCCTCATGCTGGCCCGCGCCATCGCCCGTATGCGCGAGCAGGCGGTGCGCTCGGCGCTTGGCGCAAGCCGCCTGCGGCTGTTGCAGCAGTCCGTCGTCGAGAGCCTGCTGCTCAGCGGCATCGGCGCAGTGGTTGGCATGTTGCTTGGCGAATCTGTCATCAAGCTGCTCTGGCGGCAGATTGGTCGGAACCTGCCTCTCCAATCCACCATCCATGTGGACGCTGTTGTCGTCGCCACTCTCCTGGGGTTCACGCTGCTCACCGCGGTCATCACCGGCATTCTTCCCGCGCTGCGCGCCATGCGCCGCGATGTTCAGGGCAGCCAGCACGGTGTCACCAGCACCGCATCGATGAGTCAGAATCGCACCCGCGAAGCGCTGGTAGTGGCGCAGCTAGCGCTTACGCTGGTTTTCCTTGTGGGCGCCGGATTGTTTCTTCGCACCATTCATGCGCTGCGCCAGGTTCCACTGGGCTTTTCGCAGCAGAACGTGCTTACCGGCGGCATCATACTCAACGGCGGATCGCACCAGCTCGAAGAATTGGCTGGTACGCCAGTTGACGCCAATATCGTGCGCACCGCCTATCTGCCGCTGCTAGAGCGGTTACGCGCTATTCCCGGCGTGAAAGTGGCCGCGCTCAGTTCGGTGCTGCCCCTGCGCGCTGAATTTGACGTAAACATCATCACAAATCTCGATCACAAAGACATACTATTTTCGCAGCAGCCGCGAGCCGCTGGCCGTTTGGCTACAGCGGGTCTTGTCGATGCGCTGGGAATCCCCATGCGCCGCGGACGCTTCTTCACCGAGGACGACACCGGCAGCGCTCCTCCTGTGGTAGTTGTAAACCGGGCATTTGTCGATAAATATTTGCCCGGTCAGGATCCCATTGGGCACATACTCTCGATGGACAAGAAGGGGCGATTCGCAGAGATGCATATTGTAGGTGTCGTCGGCGACGTGAAGCAGGAGAAAGTTACCGACGCCACCAAGCCTGAAGTCTATTTCTGCTTGGCGCAGGTGGAGCCGGGAACGCCGCTTTACGGCATTGCGACTGCTTTCATTCAAGTGGCGATTCGCAGTTCGATTCCTGCCGATTCCTTGCGCGCGCAATTCGACAAGGTGCTGCACGAAGTTGCGCCCGATGCGACCACCACCGATGTCAAGACCATTCACGAAGCGGTGGAAGATTCCTTTGGCAGCCAAACACTGATCGCGCGCCTGCTCGAAAGCTTTGCGGGTCTCGCGCTGATGATCGCTTCGGTCGGCTTGTACGGCCTGCTCTCTTTTGCCGTGGCCCAGCGCACGCGCGAGATCGGCCTGCGCATCGCCCTGGGCGCGCCGCAGTCGAACATTCTCTCGCTGGTTCTGCGCCGCGCGCTGCTTCTCGTTGTCGTTGGAATGCTGGTCGGCGGCGTGTTGTCCTGGTTTGCCGTCCGCTTTACCAGCGGTTACATTTATGGCGTGCAGGCGCACGATGGGCTCACTTTCACCGCGGTCGCTCTCGTTCTGGCTGCTGCATCTTTCTTGGCCGCATGGCTGCCCGCGCGTCGCGCCGCGGCCGTCGACCCCATTCTTGCTTTGAGATCGGAGTAATAAGAAAACCATGATCGAACTGAAGAACATTGAACGCAGTTACAAGACCGGCCACACTGAAACCTGGGTGCTGCGCCAGATCCGGCTCACCATCAACGAGGGCGAGTTTGTGACCGTGATGGGCCCGTCCGGAGCAGGGAAGTCGTCGCTGTTGAATGCGCTGGCCCTGCTCGACGACGGCTGGCTGGGCGAGTATTGGTTCGACGAGACGCCGGCCCACAAGCTCAACCGCAAGCAGCGCGCCGACCTGGCCCGCCAGCGCATCGGCATGGTCTTCCAGAGCTATCACCTGCTGGACGATTTGACCGTCGCTGAGAACATCGACCTGCCGCTCAGCTACAAAAATCTGCCCGCCAAGGAGCGCGCCGGCATGGTGGCCGACATCCTCGACCGCTTCCAGATCGTGGCCAAGAAGGATCTCTATCCCAACCAGCTCTCCGGCGGTCAGCAGCAGTTGGTGGGCATTGCGCGCGCCGTGGTGCACGCGCCGTCGCTGCTCCTTGCGGACGAGCCAACCGGCAATCTGCATTCCACGCAGGCGCGCGAGATCATGGAGCTTTTCTGCGAGCTCAACCGCGCCGGCACAACCATTGTGCAGGTCACGCATTCTGAGGAGAACGCCCGCTACGGCAAGCGCATCCTCGAGCTGCGCGACGGATGGCTCACGCGCGATGAGACCGTTGAGCCCAGGGCAACGGAGGTAGGCGCCAAGTGAATCAGTTCAACCCGCATTCGGGCCGGAGCATCAAGGCCGCGGCCGCCATTCTTCTTTTGCAGGTCAATCTCGCCCTGGCCGCCGAGCCTGTGGCGCAACAGGCCTCGCCGTTGCCTGCGCAACAGCCGGCCGCTTCTGGAGCCGCGCAGTCCACACCCGAGGCCCCGGCACCCGTGGCAGGCGCAACCACTGCGCCTCCGCCGACCCTGGCGCAACAGATGCAGCAGGCACAACAGCAGACGCTGGTCCCGCAGCGCCCGTTTCACATCGAGCTGCCTCATTCGCATAATCCGCTCGCGCCCTACCTGCCCAGTGACGTCCCCGCGCTCGATCTCACCAACTCCCCGCGCCTTGAGAATCTCATCCGCGACGGAAAGCTCTACATCTCGCTGCACGACGCGATCGCACTGGCCATTGAAAACAACCTCGATCTGGCTTACTTCCGCTATAACTTTCCCATCGCGCAAACCGACTTCGCGCGGACCAAGGCGGGCGGCAGCGTGAACGGCGTCAATACCGGGATTGTGCAGTCGTCGACACAAGGCGGATTCTCATCTGGCGGCTCGAGCTCCGCAGGGGCCAGTTCAGGCTCGGCTGCGGCCGGCGCGGGCGGTATTGTTACCTCCACGCTGGGCGCCGGAACCCAGGTCTCCTCCTTCGACCCTTATCTCAACTTCAAGGGCTTCGTCGATCACGACGTCACGCAGGAAGGCAACGCTTTCCAGAACGGCATCCTCACTTTCAAGGAGAACACCATCGAGGGCCTGGCCAGCTACAGCCAGAATTTTCCCCTCGGAACCGGCCTCACCGTCAACTACGAAGGCCAGCGCTTCGCCAACAACAGTCCCTACGAAGCCATCAATCCCACCCTCTACTCGAATTTTCAAGTGATCCTCACCCAGCAGCTTCTTGCCGGTTTCGGCATTTCAACTAACGAGCGCTACATGCACATCGCCAGAAAGAATATTCAGATCACCGATCTGGCCTTCCGCTCGCAGGTCATCGCCACCATCACCCAGGTCGAGAATATCTACTGGGACCTGGTTAACGCTTACCAGGACGAACAGGTGAAGGAGCGGCTGCTCGGCTTTGCACAGCACACGCAATCTGACGATCAGAAACAGCTCGAGCTCGATGCCATTCCGGCCATGCAGGTCACCAAGGATGAGTCCGATGTGGCCACCAGCGAAGGCGACCTCACCGTGGCGCGCGCCACCCTGCGCTTGAACGAGCTGCTCATCAAGAACGCCATCACCAAGACCGACGATCCGGCCATCGACGAGATGGACGTTGTGCCCATCGATCGTACCGGCTTGCCTGACCCCAACTCCGACAAGCCGATCGACGCGCTGATCGCCGAAGCCGAAAAGAACCGTCCCGACGCCACCCAGGACGAGATTGCCATGCAGGTCGCGCAGATGAGTCTCAAATCCATCCGCAGCGAGCTGTTGCCCACACTCAACCTTTACGGATTTTATGCCGGAGCGGGCATTGCCGGGCCGGCGAACCCGAACTGCACCCTTGCTGGCGAATGCGTCTCCAATCTCCCCACCGGATTTGGCAGCATGCTTGCGAACACCTTCAACTACTCCTCCCCGGAATACCAGGTCGGGATGAATCTGTCGATCAACCTGCGCAACCGCGTGGCCAAGGCCGATCAGTTCCGCGCTGCGCTCGAGTTCCGGCAGCGCCAGATTTCCTTCGAGGAGCAGAAGAAGAGCATCCGCTTCGACGTGCGCAACTCGCAGTTTGCGTTGCAGCAGGCGCAGGCCCGCGTCACCGCCGCTCAAAAGGCGCGCGACCTGGCGTCGCACACGTTCGACGTCGTCCAGCAGGAGCAGAAGCTCGGAGCCAAGTCCAGCAGCGATGTGCTGGCCGCCCAGCACGACCTTTCCGTTGCCGAGTCCGCTCTTGTGGCCGCGCAGACCGCCTATGAAAAGGCCAAGGTGGACATCGACCGGGCTACCGGAGAAACGCTCGAGCAGACGGGCGTTTCCATCGATGACGCCAAAATGGGGGTAGTCACGCGTGTGCCGTAAAATCGCAGCAGCAGCAATGGGAGCCCCGGGCGCCTGGAGCGTGCAACGGAGCACAGGACAGTCCTCGACATGACCGACTCTCGCAAGCAGGAAAAGATCCGCGTCCTGGTCGCCGACGATCAGCCGCACATACTGGAGGCGGTCGAGCTGCTGCTCTCGCCGCAGGGCATCGCGGTGGATTGCGTCCGCTCGCCGCAGCTTCTGCTCGAGGCTCTGGGCCAGAGCGACTACGACGTGCTGCTCATCGATCTCAATTACACGCGCGACACCACCTCTGGCCAGGAGGGCCTCGATCTGCTGGCCCGCATTCTGGAGCACGATGCGCGGCTGCCGGTGATCGTGATGACGGCCTGGGGCAACATCGACCTGGCCGTCGAATCCATCAAGCGCGGCGCCCGTGACTTTGTGCAGAAGCCATGGGAGAACGAGCGGCTCATCTCGCTCATCCGCGTGCACGCCGAGCTGCACTCGGCCCTGCGCCGCGCGCGGCAGCTGGAGCTTGAGAACCGCCTGCTGCGCGCCGAGGGCATGCCGGAGTTTGTGGCTGGCGCGCCGGCCATGCAGCCGGTACTCGAACTGATCGCGCAGGTCGGCCCGTCGGACGCCAACGTGCTCATCACCGGCGAGCACGGCACCGGCAAGGAGATCGTCGCCAAGCTGCTGCATGCGGCCTCGCCCCGCGCGCGCATGGCGCTGGTTGCCGTCAACGCTGGCGGATTGCCCGAGGGAACCTTCGAGAGCGAGATCTTCGGCCACGTCAAGGGCGCGTTCACCGATGCGCGCACCGATCGCATTGGCCGCTTTGAGCTGGCCAACGGCGGCACGCTGTTTCTCGATGAGATTGCCAACGTGCCCTTGCGCCAGCAGGCAAAGCTGCTGCGCGTGCTTGAGTCGGGCGAACTGGAGCGCGTGGGTTCCTCGCAGACGCGGCGCGTGGATGTGCGCATTCTGTCCGCCACCAACGCGCTGCTCCACGATGAAGCCAAGGCCGGCAACTTCCGCGAAGACCTGCTCTTCCGCATCAACACGGTGGAGATTCACCTGCCTGCACTGCGCGACCGGCGCGAGGACATTCCTCTGCTGGCCGCGCACTTCCTCAACCGCAGCCGCACCCGTTATCGCAAGCAGGTGAGCGGCTTTTCAACCGCGGCCATGCAGCACATGATGCAGTACGGCTGGCCGGGCAACGTGCGCGAACTCGAGCACACGGTGGAGCGCGCCGTGCTGCTCTGCCGCGGCGAAGAGATCGAGCCGGCCAACCTGGCCATTGCCGCGGCCAAGTCCGCACCGCTGTCGTTTGAGAACATGAGCATCGACGACGTGGAAGCGCTGCTCATCCGCAAGGTGCTGCGCCGCTGCGACGGCAACATCTCCCAGGCAGCCGAGTCGCTGGGCCTGAGCCGCGCGGCGCTCTACCGGCGCATCGAAAAGTATGGCCTCTGAGCGCGCTCGGCGCCGGCGGCCCCGCTCGGTCGTTCGCCGGGCGTGGCTCTATTGCCTGCTGCTCACGCTGCCCGGGCTGACTTTTGCCGCGATCTACCTTTATCAAGAAGATATTTCGCTGGCGCCGGCGCTTTTGCTCGTCGGCTGCCTGCTGCTCTACCTTGTCATCATCGCCGCGGCAATGATTGAAGGCCTGATCCGCCCGCTGCAAACCCTCTCCAACGTGGTCTCGTCGCTGCGCGAGGGCGACTACTCGTTTCGCGCCCGAGGCGCCGGCATTCAGGACGCATTCGGTGAACTGGCCGGCGAGGTGAACCTGCTCGCCGACCTGTTGCAGAAGCAGCGTGTGCGTTCGCTGGAAGCCACGGCGCTGCTCGCGCGCATTCTCGAAGTGATGCATGCGCCGCTGTTCGCCTTCGATCGCGAGAGTCTGTTGCAACTGGTGAACAACGCCGGTGTCAAGCTGCTCGGCCTTCCCCATGCGCGCTGCTTTGGCCATTCTGCGCGCGAGCTTGGCCTTGAAGACCTGCTCGCCGCGCCGGATCAGAGCATCCACTCGTTCGGCGCAAAATCCACACGCTGGCTGCTGCGCCGCGCCGTGTTTCGTCAGGATGGCGTGCCGCACACGCTATTGCTCCTGGCCGACGTGAGCCTGCCGCTCAAGGAAGAAGAGCAGATCGCGTGGAAGCGGCTGATCCGCGTGCTGGGCCACGAGCTTTCTAACTCCCTTGCGCCCATCAAGTCCATCGCCGGCAGCCTGCTGGCGCGGGTCGACAACATGGAGGGCGACGACGCGACGCTGCGCGATTTTCGCCGCGGCCTGGGCGTGGTGGAGAGCCGTGCCGACGCGCTGCACCGCTTTGTGCAGTCGTACCGGCTGTTGGCGCAGCTGCCTCCGCCGCAGTTCAAATCGGTGCCGCTCGCCGCGTTGCTGGAGCGTGTGGTCCTGCTCGAGCAGCGGCTGCCCATTCGGTTTGAACCCGGGCCGCAGATTGCGCTCGACGCCGATCCGGATCAGCTGGAGCAGATGTTCATCAACCTGCTGCGCAACGCCGTGGATGCCTCGCTGACTAACGACAGCAAACCGGTGCGTGTGTTCTGGCGGCTGGACGAGTCGGCCGTTCTGGTCACCATCGAAGACCGCGGCCTGGGCATTGCCAACAAGGAAAATCTATTTGTGCCGTTTTATACCACCAAGCCCGCCGGCAGCGGAGTGGGTCTGGCGCTGGCCCAGCAGATTGCACGCGCCCACGGCGGAGAGATCAGCCTGCTCAACCGCGAAGACGGCGACGGCGCGCGCGCCACTATCCGGCTGCCGCTGGCAAAAGAGTCTTAGGCCTTCGACTCTTCAGCGTTTTCTTCGGCTGCGATCTCAGTTGCGATCACGCAGTTGCGCCCGTTGCCCTTGGCCCGATACAACGCAGTATCGGCGGCCTGGATCACCTTTTCATAATTTGAAGGAAAACCCGACGCCACGCCGAAGCTGGCGGTGATGGGAATCTCACGCGAACCGTCGTAGATATGAGCCGCCTGCACCTCCAGCCGCAGCTGCTCGGCGCGAAGCCGCGCGCCGGCAAAACCGGAGCCGGGAAGAATGAGCAGAAACTCCTCGCCGCCGTAACGGCCAACCCAGTCGTAGGAGCGCACCGAACGCTCGAAGATGGCGCCGACCTCCTTGAGGACTAGGTCGCCCGCCGGGTGGCCATAGTTGTCGTTCACCTGCTTGAAGTGGTCCAGGTCGACCAGGATCACGCTCAGAGTTGCGCCTTCGCGGCGCGAGCGGTCCACCTCCTGGCGCAGGCGGTCGATGATGATGCGGTGATTCCACAGTCCGGTCAGGTCATCGTGTTCGGCAAAGTGGCGCATCTGCTCGCGGGCGCGCACCATTTCAACTTTCTCGCGTTCCAGGTCTTCGGTGCGCCGCTCGACGGCCCGCTCCAGGTTTCGCTTCTGGCTCACCAGCAGGTGGACGCTCCAGCGCCACGCCAGCACCACGCCGAGCGCCAGGGCCAGAATGAAGCCCAGCCGCAGCGGCCCGCTCTGCCACCACAGCGGCGTAATCACAAACGAGATCTCTTCCACCGGCGAAACCGCGCCTCCTGCCGCATCCACGGCCACAGCCTGGAAGCGATACGCACCCGGCTCCAGGCGCGGGTAGCGCACGCTGCGCTCGGCCGTCTCGACCCAATCCGACTCCAGCCCCCGCAGCCGGTAGCGGATGTGCACATGGCTGGCGTCGCGAAAATTGAGCGAGGAGATGGTGATGGCCAGTGGGCTGGCGCTCCACGGAACCTCGGAGTCATTGGTGATGGGTTGTGTGCCGAACAGAATCTGCGCAATCGCCGGTGTGGCCGGTGGCCCGGAGGGCAACGCCTGCGGCTGCATCAGGTGCGATACGCCGGCCGAGGTGCCGATCCACAGCGTGCCGTCGCGGTCTTCGGCCAGCGCATAGCTATCGGTGTCGTTCCAGATCAGGCCGTCGTCCTGGGTAAAGCTGCGCCAGCTCTGGCCGTCGTAGACCGTGAGGCCCGCGTCTTGGCCCACCCACAGCCAGCCGCGATGATCCACCAGCAGCGAGACCACCTGCTCGGAGAGCAGATGCGGGCGCACAATGTGCTCCGATTCCACCACCCGGTTGTTGGCGATGCGCAGCCGGATCAGCCCTGGAAACGCTCCTGAGGCCCAGAGGTTCCCCTTGCGGTCCGCGGCGATCTCAACCGGCGTCACGCCGGAGAGCCCAGGATCGATGGCGTGCCAGCCGGAGGCATCGAGCAGGTAAAGCCCCTTGTCGGTTGCGGCCCACAGGCGACGCTGCGGGTCCAGGCTCAGATCGGTGAAGCGCTGGTGGGGATGGGCGATGCCGGCGTCTTCGACCAGCTGCGGCGAGCGGTCCGCTGCCGCGGCGTCCACCACGTAGAGGCCGCTGTCCGTAGCTACCCACACGCGGTGCGCGCCATCGCTCAGGACGCGAAAGACCTCCGGCACCTTCCACTGCGTACCGGCCAGGGTTTTGGGGTCGATGCGCACCAGGTTGCCGGCCGCCGAGCCCATCCACACCGCGCCGTCCGCGCTCTCGGCCAGGGAGACCGCGCGGGCCGTCAACATGCCATGCGCCTGCCACGGCTTGGGCGCGGTCGAGCCGGCGGGAAGATAATCGAGGCCGGACTCGGTCCCGATCCACAGCCGCCCCATCTTGTCGCGCAGCGTGGCCCAGATAATGTCGTCGCTCAGGCCGTTGGCCGCGGTGTAAGCCTCCCACCGGTCCTGGCCCACCCAGCGCATCAGCCCATGGCCTACCACTCCGATCCACAGTGAACCCTCGCGGTCTTGAAACAGCTCGGAGATGTCGTAGTGCGACAGCCCGTTCGCCGTCGTAATCAACTTCCAATGGCCGCCTTCCCACAGCCCGAAGCCCGATCCCTGCGCGGCCACAATCCGCCCATGCGCGTCCTCGGTCAGCTGGGCATAGGGCACGCTGTTTGAGCGGCCGGGAAGGTCGTGTTCTTCATAACGGTTTTCAGCCGGGATGACATCGCCCAGGTGCGTGGCGCCGCGAATCCACAGGTGCCCGTCGCGCGCCATGTGCAGATGCAGCCAGTGCTCCGCGGGCAGGTTGAGAACCGCGCGCATGTGCGTGGTCTTGCCGTTCGCAAGCCGGCACAGGTCGTCGTCGCACCCGTACCAGAGCGCGCCGTCGGGCGCGGCCAGTACGCTCCAGATGACCGCACCGTCCAGCCGCATCGGCTCGGCGGCCCAGTTGGCGCTTCCCCTGTGGCGCAACAAGAACACGCCGCTGCGGTCCGAGGTCACCACCTGGTCCGGCCCGAGCGCAGTGAAGACAGAGCCGATCCGCTGCGAGAAGTCGGTCACCGGCGCGGGCGGATGCACCTGGCTGAACTGCCCGTCCGGCCGCTCGAAGAAGATGCCGTTGGTGGTGCCCACAAACAGGGTTCCGTCGGGTCCCTCAAAGAGGCTCTGGATAATGTGCCCGCGCAACCCGTCGGCTGCGCCAAACTGGCGAAACGCCCGGCCGTCGTAGCGGTAAAGGCCGTTCTCCGTGCCCACCCACAGGTAACCGGAATGGTCCTGCGCAAGGCAGTTGACGTTGAGGTTGCCCAGCCCGTCGGTGATGGTGCTGAAGCTGAGCTGCTGGCTCACGCCCGCGGACACGGCAAGGCCCAGCGCAGCCAGACCGCATGCCCAGGCTTTGAGTCTTTTCCCCGGCTTCCGCCTCACAATGCGCACTGCGAACCCTTTCTCCAGGAATGAGTTCACTATATACTGGGGCTGGGATGGGGATACCCGCACAGACAGCCTGACTGCCGGGCCCATGGCGCGGTGCTGCGCCGCTCAAGCGCTGGTCAAGCGCCGGTCAGTCGCAGACCAGCGCGTCGTCAGGAAAGCTCTGCGTCTCCGCCTCGATGTCTGCGGCGACGGCCTCGACGGATTCCTCGTCCCGCCGCGCCGCAAAGAACTGCTCCACCTGGTCCAGAACCTCCTGGCCGGTGCGCGCGTGGTAGATGGCCGCGCGCAGTTTCGCCCCGCCCGGCACGCCGTGGGTGAACCAGGTGGCGAACTGCTTCATCTTGCCGGCCGTCTCCCCCATGCGCTCACTGCGGGGCAAGTCTTTGGTCGCCTCCTGCTCGCTCAGCAACATCTGGAAGTAGGCGCGGATCATGCGATAGCGATCCTCCACCGTCGGCCGCTGGTAAGCGCCGGTGGCCGTGTACTGGGCGATCTGCCTGAAGATCCACGGATTGGCCGGCGCGGCGCGGCCGATCATCACCGCGTCGCAGCCCGTCTCAGCCACCATGGCCGCCGCATCCTCCGGGGTGCGGATATCGCCGTTGCCAATGACCGGAATGCGCACCGCCTGCTTGATGGCCGCGATCCACTGCCACTGTGCCTGGCCGCTGTAGCCCTGCTCGCGGGTGCGCGCATGCAGCGCCACGGCGTTCAGCCCCTCGGCCTCGGCCATCCGCGCCAGTTCCACGCACACAATCTGTTTCTCATTCCAGCCCATGCGGAACTTGACGGTGAAGGGAATCCTGACCGCCTTGCGCACGGTGCGAAAGATCGCGCCGATCTTGGGCAGATCGCGCAGCAGGCCCGAGCCGCCGTTGCAGCCCACCACCCGCTTGGCCGGGCAGCCCAGGTTCAGGTCGACCGTGTCAAAGCCCGTGTCCTCCACAATCCGCGCCGCCTCGGCCAGGGTTTCGGCGTTGGAGCCGAAAAGCTGCGCGCCGATGGGGTGCTCGTCGTCGTAGAAGGTCAGGTAGCGCCGCCGCTTGGACTCCCGCATGCGCGCCAGGCCATCGGCCGAAGTGAACTCCGTCATCAGCAGCCCGCAGCCGGACTGGGAATTGGTCACGACGGCTTCAACGCCCTCAGGCGGCCCAGCCGTCCCCTGACCCCTGACCCCTGATCCCTGATCCCTGGAAAACAAACTGGCATGTCGGATAAACCGCCGGAAGACCGTGTCCGTGACCCCGGCCATCGGCGCCAGCACCGTGGCCGGCGACACAAGCACCATCCCAATGCGCACCTCCGCCGGCACCCGCGTCTCGGCGGGCATGGGGTGATCGATGGGGTTGTCCCACTCCTTCTTCACGGTAAAACCGTTGCCAGCCATGGTGTTATGCCTCTCCGAGCCCCCTGTTCCCGCTCAAGGAGTTACGCCTTCCAACTCAACTCGGCAGCTCAGCCACGTCATACACGAACGGCTTGCCGCGGGATTCCGGGTCCCACCCAGCCGCCATCGCCTCGCGAATGTGCGCCGCTACTTTGGCCGCTGCGATCGGCGGCCGATGGGTCTGCACCGCCGTCGCAAAGCCGTTCTGCTGCTTTCGCATCACCGGATACTCGAGGTACAGCTCGCGTCGAACCAGCCCAACGACCTGCACGTGGATCGCCAGGCCGACTGCATTCTGGTCATCGGTCCAGTTCTGCTCCCGATGCAGACGCCAGACCAGCGGCACACCGTCAATGGTGACAGAGGATTGAATGGAACGCTTGGTGTTTCGCATGGCCATCCTGTTTTCTCCCCTGTCTCCGGAACTGCGGTGCAGCACGATCGCAACACGACCACAATACGACCGAAACACAACAAGGCCCCCGCCGCAGCGGAGGCCCCTTCGTGCTATCCGGCTGAATCGGCTGCGGTTACTTGGCTGCCGTCTGCGAGTCGGCCTTGGCGTACTTGCGGCGGAACCGCTCCACGCGGCCGGCCGTGTCAACCAGGCGCTGTTTGCCGGTAAAGAACGGGTGGCAGTTGGAGCAGATTTCCACGTGAATGTCGCCCTTGTGGGTCGAACGGGTCTCAAAGCTGTTTCCGCAGGCGCACATAACCCGCACCGCGGCGTAATTGGGATGGATCTTTTCCTTGGGCATCGCTAAAGACAAACCTTTCCCTGCAATCTTCCTCTTCTATTGTAGGGCCAATCGGGCGGATTAGCAATGAGAGCAGGGAATAGCAGAGCAGGGAATAGGGAATAGGAAAACCTTCGAACCGCGACGTTGGTGGCCTGTGGCGCAAGCCGTACGCTAGTGCAAGAAACTATTCCCTGATCCCTGATCCCTATTCCCTGTCTTCAACGCTTTCTCGATCCCGGCCTCGGCCAGTGGCGCCATCACCGAGTATCCCGCCGCCGTGGGATGTACGCCATCGTGGCTCAGCGCCGCGGGCAGGCCCTCGCGCTCGTCTTTCATGGCGGTGTGGTAATCCACGTAGACGTGGCCGTGCTCTGCTGCGTAGCCTCTGATCCAGGCATTGAGTGCAACCACCTTCTGCGCCGGCGCCAGGCCTGGCCGCCAGGGGAAGTCGAACGCCGGCGTAACCGAGCACAGCACCACGCGGATATGGTGAGCCGCGGCCAGCTCGGCCATTGAGGCCAGGTTGCCTTCGATCTGCTCCGGCGTCTCCGGGCCGGTGTTGCCGGCGATGTCGTTGATGCCCGCCAGAATCACCACGACCTTGGGGTGCAGGTCGATCACGTCCTGGCGGAAGCGCAGCAGCATCTGCGGCGTGGTCTGCCCGCTGATGCCGCGATTGATATACGGCTTGCCGGGAAAATATCCATCCGGCCCCTCGATCTTCCAGCCCTGGGTGATCGAATCGCCCATGAAGACCACGCGGTCTTCCCCGGCGGCCGGCTCGCCCAGCTGCGCATCCTCGTCCTTGAAGCGGCCCAGCCACGGCCAGTCGAGTCTGACGTCGTAATGCGGGGCCGGCGGCGGAGTCACGACGGGTGCGGCGGGCGGCGCCTTGGTTTCCGGCAAATTGCCCGGCTCCTGCGCGGCCAGCCGGCCAGGGATAAGCACCACGGCCAAGGCCGCGAATGTGAAAACTGCGGTGAGGCGAGAAATTTGATTCACAGGAAGGATCTCCATTGAAGAGGGTGGCCGTGGATGAATCGCGGAATTCTGCCGGCAGCTCACGGCTTCGATTGTAGGCAATCGCGCCGCAGGCTGGCCAATGGCGTTTTCCACATTCGGTCCCCGGACCTGCACCGCGGCGCCCAGCCGCCCCATGCGCTAGGCTTGAATCCACATGACTGTTTGTTCAATCTGCGACGGCGTGGGCCTGGTGCGGGTGGTCAACTCGGCCGGCGTCTGGGTCTCCCGCCCCTGCGAGTGCCAGGAGATGGTGCGCGAAGAGCGCCGGCTGGGGGCCGCGCACATCCCCGAGCGCTACCGCCATTACACCCTCGACGGCTATGAGACCGCCTTTCGCGGCGCCGACCCCTCGCTGGGCCGCGCCCACCTGACCGCGCGCAAGTTCGTCGAAGCCTACCCGGTGGACACGGCCGGCAAGGGGCTGCTCTTTACCGGCTCCATCGGCGTCGGCAAAACCCACCTGGCCGTGGGAGTCTTGCGCCGACTGGTACAGGAGCGCGGCGTGAAGGGCCTATTTTGCGATTACCGCGAGCTGCTCAAGAACATCCAGAACAGCTACAACCCGCAGGTCAATACGACAGAACTGGAGCTGCTCAAGCCCGTCTTCGCGGCCGAGGTGCTGGTGCTCGACGACCTGGGCGCGCAAAAGCCCAACGAGTGGGTGTGGGACACCGTGGCCCTGATCCTGAACACCCGCTACAACGACCGCCAGACCACCATCATCACCACCAACTACCCTGACCTGGCCGCCGGCGGCGGCGCGCAGTCTGAAGCCGAGCGTGCCGCCCGCGAGCAGACCCTGGGCGACCGCATCGGCGACCGCATGCGCTCGCGGCTGGCCGAGATGTGCGTCTCCATCGAAATGCAAGGCAAAGACTTTCGCCAAACGGTCAAGCGCGCCAGCTTCGGCTGAACGTGGCGTTCTGCGCGGGCGCTTCTCGTGTCCAATTCCCGGACAGATGCCTCGTTTCCATACAAAAACTGGGTAGTGTCTGAAATCTGCGCTGAAGGCTTAAGCCTCGGCAATCGCCGCAATGGACACTTTCATGCCGGGAATTCGAACGGGTAACTTCGCGCCTTGCCGCGCGGGTGGGTTCGCCGGAAACCACTTAACCCACTCTTCATTCATTCCGGCGAAGTCTGTTTCTTCAAGAATGATGACAGTGGCACTCACGACCCGTTCGAGGGAAGTTCCTGCGGCTTTGAGAATGGCAGACACATTCTCCAAACACTGTCTGGTCTGCTCCTGGATTGTATCTCCAACAATCTTCCCGGTTAATGGATCGTGTGGCCCTGTGCCTGAGACGAATACAAGACCCGCTGCCCGAACCGCTTGGCTGTACGTCGGCGGCGGAGACGGGGCGTTAGGCGTTCGAATGATGTCTCTTGTCATAAGTTTCTCCAGTGCTGACTGAGCAACCCGGATGCGCTATACGAGGCTTGACTTGATTCAGAAGCGCGGATCGTAAAGAAACCTGAGCGTTCCTGAAAGGCCATCGTCTCACAACTCCGCGCCGGGCCATAGCCTTCATGAGAATTCCCCAGATTGTGATTGAACGCCCCGCCTGATGCGACGGCAAACTCTTATGCGGGTGATTTTTGGCTTCAACGCAGATTTCAGACATTGCCAAAAACTGCTCCATTTTCGGCCAGATTTGTGTGTTGTTTCGCTACACTTGCCGCCAGAAGGATTTTTATGCGCAAGACGTTTGAAGCCATTGCCCTGGCCGCGATCGCCGTTCTCATCGCCATCACCTGGCTCGCGCTCTACGGCAATAACCCGCTCCCCGGCCGCATTCCCACGCACTTCAACGCCGCAGGCGAGCCCAACGCCTGGGGCTCTCCGGGCGCGCTCTGGCTGCTGCCGGCGGTGGCCGCCGGGCTTTACCTGTTCATCTCGCTGGCGGCGCTTTTTCCGGCGGCTTTTAATTTTCCCGTGCGGGTGACGCCCAAGAACCGGCCGCGGTTGGAAGCGCTGACCCTGCGCATGATCTCCTGCCTGAAGGCGGAGCTGGCCGGCCTGTTCCTCTTCATTCAATGGTCCATCATTGAGTCGGTGCGCGGTGGGCGGGCCAGTCTATCGCCGCTGCTTGTGCCGGTGTTCATGGTTGCAGTGTTCGCCAACATCGTTTGGCACATGGTTGCGATTTTCCGTGCATCCCGTGCCGGCGCCTGATCTGCTGGGCCGGCCAGGAGTCTTCAGAACAGGAGACTTCAGAAGACCCACAGGCTGCCGAGCAGCAGCAGGATGGCGGCCACGGTGACGGCCTGGTAGGCCAGGTCTTCATGGCTGCGCGCCGGCAGCGCAGCCTGCTCGCTGGCGGCCACGGAAGCAGGCGCGGTTTGACTCGGGGTCTGCATCGTGGCATGCCTTTCTGCGCCCTGCGCTTGAATCCCTCGATCCAGGGATGGCGGAGAGATTGCACTACGGTCTTCGCGTCTTGCTCTTTAGACGCTTGAGGCCGGCCGGAGATTCTGGAAAGCCGGTCAACATTCAGTAAAGATTCTGCCCCTGAATCGCCTATCGGCAAATGGCGAAAAAGCGTCTCTCGCTTAACAAGAACGGGGGATGCATACCAATTCCTTTCGTAACGGGTGTAAAATCCGCTCGTGAGCACTGGTCCTCAACTCGTTCCTTCCGCTGCGCGCCCGCCCGAGCCCGAGCCGCGCAACTGGATGCCTCTGGCAATCGCCGCAGCCGTTGTGCTGATTGTTGCCGTTGTGGTGGTGCTGGTGCTGGAGCACGGCAAGGCGCGGGCCACGGTGACGCCCATCTCAGCTGCGCCGGACGCCTACGCCGCCAGCCTGCCCATCACCGGTTTGCAGATGAGCGAGTCGTCCAACCTGGCCGGCGGCAAAGTAACTTACCTCGACGGCCACATTGCCAACACCGGTTCGCGCACCGTCACCGCCATCACCGTGCAGGTGCTCTTCCGCACCTTTGCCCGCGAGGTGGCGCAGAACGAGACCCAGCCGCTGATGATCATCCGCACCCGCGACCCGTACATTGACGTGGAGCCGGTTTCGGCCGCACCGCTTGCACCCGGCGCCCAGGCCGATTTCCGGCTGATCTTCGACGCCGTGAATCCGGACTGGGACGGGGCATACCCCGAGATCCGGGTGCTGCGCGTGCAGACGAAGTAAGCCGCGTCGCGTTGCGTGAAACTTCAGCTCAAAACTTTCGTCCCGGCGCTATTATTTTGAGTGCCCGCTCTTGTCCAGCCCGGTGTCCAAAGAGATAGCAGCTCATGGAGCAAACGAGGGCGCGGGAGGGATGCGGTGGAAAGAGGAATCGGTTCGTTGGCACGGGCTGCGGCGCGCTCGGCTGCGTTGACGCTGGCTCTTGTGGGCCTCGCGTTGGGGCAGGAACCACGCGACGCCACGCCGAAGGTAAGCGATCAGCCATTCTCCACTGAGCAGCTTGCGGTCTATCGCACAATGCTAGCGAGTTGGTTTGGAGGGGGGAAGGCCAAGGTCAATCTGGGCTCTCTCACGGACCCGGTTGCCGTTTACGACGATTCTCTTGATCGGACCTGCCTGAAGGGTTTGAGCTGGGAAGCCATTGTTAACGGGCAGGTTCATCGCGTTCGCGCGGAGGATCTGACCCAACTCGGTCCCTTCGAATTCCACCTGGTCGAACCGAAAGCCGGAGAGAAAGAGGTGTCCAACAACGATCCAGGGAAGGCAATCCAAAAGGGGAAGCCGGTGGATGAAGCTGTTGACAATGGCTTCGCGCACGGCCTGCTCACAATCAGCGAGATTCGGTTCGACAAGCTCCACATGCATGCTCTCGTTTCGTTCAGCTTTGTGTGCGGTGGCCTGTGTGGGAACGCGACCACGATGCTGCTGGAAAAGAAGGACGGGACCTGGAAGAAAAAGGCCCAATGCGGCGGATGGGTTTCGTAATGCGAGCAGCAACGGTCACTCGATGGGCGTAAGGAGCAATCCCCAGGGCATTGCCGTTAGGCCTTGGATGGAGGTGATCGCCCTCCGACCTATGTGAGCTAGATCACTCGAACCGCCCGTTCTGCCCATTAGAATCGATCTTGTATGGAAACCCAGAAAATCATTGCAGCGGCGCCCGACACCATCCTCGACGGCAGCCGCTTTGTGCGCGCCTGTTTGCGCAAGCCCGTTGACCGCACGCCTGTCTGGTTCCTGCGCCAGGCCGGGCGCTACATGCAGGAGTACCGCGACGTGCGCAAGCACCACACGCTGGTGGAGATCTGCAAGCAGCCCGACATTGCCGCCGAGGTCACCATCACCGCCGCGGAAAAGCTGGGCGTGGACGCGGCCATCATCTTTGCCGACCTGCTGCTGCCGCTTGAGCCCATGGGCCTGCCCTTCGAGTTCCAGGCCGGCGAGGG
>Ga0182030_10000661_pt1 | contig 66602 bp, 62 predicted proteins | sample 812S3MmetaG_FD_121299 | JGI IMG/M metagenome (GOLD analysis project Ga0182030, IMG submission 121299) | Permafrost microbial communities from Stordalen Mire, Sweden - 812S3M metaG (Illumina Assembly) | ecosystem: Environmental > Terrestrial > Soil > Wetlands > Permafrost | place: Sweden... | reverse complement strand
CCGAACGCCATGCCCGGAAAAACCAGCCATGTCGTCCGCGCCAGCGCGGACGACATGAAAGGCGTTCGCGCGCGTTACCTTTCGGGCCGCTCCTCCGCGGGCGGTCGCCCCGCCGGCGGCCGCTGCGGCGCCTGCGGCGCGGGCCTGGCTTCGTTCACTCTCGGTTGCGCTGGCCGCTGTTGCTCCTGAACTCGGGGCGCCTGCGGCTCCTGGACTCTCGGCGGCGGCTCCTGCGCTCTCGGCGGCTCCGCGGCCGGCCTGCGCGGCTCCTCAGTCCTGGGCTCCTGAACGGGCTCGCGCTGCTCGGCCTTCGGCGGCTCCTGCTCGGGCCGTTGCTGCGGCCGGGACTTCTCCTCGGCCGGCCTGCCCTGCTCCTCGGTTCTCGTGGGCTCCCGCGCCGGCGTCCTCTGTTCCTCGGCCTTTGGAGATTCCTTGGGAGATTCTCTGGTCGTTTCCCTGGGAGCTTCCCGCTCATTGCCCTGGGGCGCCGGCTCGCGCGACTGCGAGGCAGAGCCCGGTTTCTCGCCGGCCTTTGTCGCAGGAGCTTGCTTGTTGGCGCCCTCTCCCGTCGGCGCGCCAGTGACGGGTGTCTCGGATTTTGCCGCGACCGGCGTATGCGACCCGCGCGATACGCCTGCCCCCTCGAATACGCCGGCACGCGGGGTCGCCGCCACCGCGGGTTCGCCGTGATTTTGCTTCGCAAACAACGACCGATTCTTGCTGGCGGCTTCGACCTGCTGGCGTTGCGCCGGCGTTGCTTCAACGTGACGCTCTCGCGCGATCGCTTCCTGCTGCGGCGTCGGCCTGGCCGTCACGCCGCCATTGCCGCCATTGAAGCTCACATTGTTGGTGGTCCTGACCACCACCGTCTGTTCATAGACATTGGTGATCCGCACGTTGGCAATGTTGTTGACCAATCGGTTGTAGAAGAACGCGCCGTTGTCCCACCGCCCCCCGAGATACCCCTCACCGGTGTAGCCGTAGCCGTAATCTATTCCGCCGTAGAAGCCGACTTCACGCGCCCAATAGCCGGGGAAGAAGACGTATCGTCCGTCCGCCCAGCCCCAATAGGCCGGGGTCCACAGCAGTTCGCGCTGCGGCGGCTCGACCCAGGTTCCCGGCACCCAGTAATAATCCGCCGCCGCCTCGTCCCAGGCCCAGAAGCCGGGCATCCACAGATACCCCTCCGCCGGAATCGGCGGCTGCTCATAGTAGGGAAGCGGCGGCGGCGCCACGCTGACGCGAATGTCGACGGACAATTGCGCCTGAACTGCTGGAGAAAACCCGACGAGGGAGGTCGCACTCAGCATGAGCACGAGGGCCGAAGACCGGACGATGCGCATCGAAATCCTTCCAAAATTGACACAGCCGAAGCCGCGGACAGCAACAACCTCATCGCCCGCCTTCGGTTCCATGGCTGTTTTGGACGACGCGGGTCGACAATCCACGGCGCGCGCCCGTAGCAAGAATGTTCAAAATCTCCCGATGCAACTGGCGGTGCGATACCCCGCTTTCACGCGTATCGCGCGCCACAACAAAAACCCGCCATGTCTGGCGGGTTTTGTCGGTAAATCAGCCGCAGACCTGAACGGGGCGAATCCGCACGCCGTAGGGCGTTCTTACCGGCCGCCGAACGATGTAGCAGCCGCCGTCGTCGTAATAGTCGTTGTAGGCGTAATAGGGCCAGCCGTACGCGCCGTAACCGAAGCCAAGCCCGCCGCCGTAAAAGCCGCCGCCATGAAAGCCGCCTCCATGAAAGCCGCCGCCATGAAAGCCGCCACCACCGCCATGAAAACCGCCGCCGCCATGAAAGCCGCCGCCGTGGCCGCCGCCCCCGCCGCGCGCCGACGCAACCGTCGGTGACACCAGGCCCAATGCGGCTACCGCGCACGCAGCCAAAATCGTCTTTCGTAACATTTTCACTCTCCACATCCTAACGATCGCCCGGCCAATCAACTTCTTCATTGGGCAATCGTTTCACCAACTCGCCACCGGCGACATTGATTCGGCGTAACAAAACTCTCTCGGCAAGCCGCGCCAGGCGCCACAGGAAGGCAAGCGGGCGGAAGCAAATGGATGGCGCCGAGCCGGCCGCCGGCGCCGAAATCCCGACGCGCTGCAAAACAAAATGAACCAATTTCGTTTCCGCGCGTTCACGCCGTGCCATGGCGTGAGGTTCAAATGAACTGGCTCTACTGGGATACCGGATGGTCTCTGATCTTCGGAGCCATCGCGTTCATGACGATCGTCAGTCATCCGGATTCGGTCGTCCTGGCCGCCCATCCCACCCATCCCGCGGGTATCAACAAGCCCTGGTTTTACCTGGCGATTTTCTCGGCGTTGGCGCTCGCGACATGGCCGACGACGGCATCACGCGCTCGGGATCTCGACGGCCGATATGCCAATTCTCCGCTGCACGACTGGTTCAATCAGCTGAAGAGCGGCAAGGGACTTTGCTGTTCGTTCGCCGATGGCACGTCGGTCGAAGACCCCGACTGGAATATCAGGGACGGACACTACCGCGTCAGGATCGACGCCAACTGGTATGACGTGCCCGATGATGCCGTCATAGACGAACCCAATCGCGCCGGTAAAACCATGGTCTGGCCGTACTATTCGGATGGAAAGCTGATCTACATCCGGTGCTTCATGCCCGGTGACCTCGGATAGGCAAGGCATCCGATTCTGGGCATTCGATAATCCGCTCGCAGTCGACCTCGCGCGCAATGAGTTTTACACTCGGGCTGAGGGAGGCAACTTGGCGTCGCACCCGATCAAATGGCACGTCGTAAAAAACGCTAGCCTGCCAGCGATCTGCCAACCGGACCCCCCACGAACTTTTTACCGGAACCAGCGGGAGGGCCCGTCGATTGGTCATGAGGTCACGAATGGAAGCGTGGCCGGCACAGCCCCGGGCGAAAAGGAACCCCCGTCCTTTGGTCCAAGGGGGCTGTGCTCATGGGAAGGAAAGTAGATGCAAGAGCCCACCCGAGAACAGATCATTCACCGTGCCTATGAGCTCTGGGAGCAGGCCGGAAAACCCGATGGCAGGGATGAGGAATTCTATCATCAGGCCGAACGAGAGCTGCGGGATGCCGACAAATCCGCGACATTGCGCACTCCCGACAACCTCTAGATGGTGCTCATAGAGGCTTTTCGCCGGCGGAGCGAGACCGCCAAGGCCCGACGCAAAAATTGCGGACATCGCGGCAAAACGGCGCTAAACTGCGGCCCCATGAAAGTCTCCATTATAGTGCCGGGGCTGATCGGCTGGGCGCTGGCTTTTCAAGCGGGCGGCGCGGCGCAAGCCGGGCCATGCACCGCTGACATCGCCCAATTCGAGGCCACCGTTCGGCAATCGGGGGGCGATCCAGATGCGGGATTGACGGCGGATCAATCTGTCGGCGCGCAACTCGGTCACCAGCCAACCCCGAGTTCCGTAAGACACGCGGAAACTCGGCTGCAATCAAAATTCTCGGCGAGGATGCGCCGCGCCAAACGACTGGATGCGCAAGGCAATCCCGGCTGCATCAGCGCGCTCAAGGCAGCCGAGCAGATGTACATTCCGTGAAGCCGGCGAAGCCAGGGACCCTAGAGAGGCCGACCCCATACCGTGTCGCGGCGAGCTGCAGGCGGCTGTCGGTTGCTGTGCTTCAACCCGAAAGACCTCGCCGCCCAAACCCCGGCGCGCCAGCACGGACCAAAAAGTTCTACGGCTTCGTTGCCTAAGCCGCCCTGTTTTCGGCAAAAGCCCAGAGCGCGAATTTGGCGGCACCGATTTCGATGGTGGCCCCGACTTCCGGATGTGCCAGCGCCGGAACCTCGATCCGCAGTTCGCCGGCGCCGGTGCGAACCCGAAGCGTACGCCGCGCCCCGCGAAATACCGATTCCAGAACCTCGCCCTGCCACGCGGCATCGACCTCGTGCTGCATCTGCTCCGGCCAGATATCCTCCGGCCGCACCAGAATGCGTACCTTGTCGCCGGGGGAAAATCGCTGATTTCCGTAAGCCACGCCTTGCCAGCTTTCGCCTTGCACCTGGAGCCTGGTCAGGTTCGCCGCCGCCTCCACCGTCAGCACCGTCGCGTCCAGCAGGTTTGGCGCGCCGAAGAAGCTCGCGATGACTTCGGAGTTTGGACGCTGATAGATATCCTGCGGCGGGCCGACCTGGAGAATCCTGCCGGCCCGCATCACCACCACGCGATCGGACAAGGCCATCGCTTCATCCTGGTCGTGCGTCACATACAGCGTCGTGATGCCGAGGCGCTTCTGCAGCGACCTGAATTCGTCGCCCATCTGGGTGCGCAACCGCGCATCGAGGTTGCTGAGGGGTTCATCGAGCAGCAGCACCTCGGGTTCGAACACCAGCGCGCGCGCGATCGCCACCCGCTGCTGCTGGCCGCCCGACAACGCCGGCGCCGGACGCTCCGCATAGCGGTCCATCTCGACGAGTTCGAGCGCCTTGGTGACCCGCTGCCGGATTTCCGGATCGGGCTTTCGGCGCACCCGCAGCGGATAGGCGACATTGTCGAACACGCTCATATGCGGCCAGATCGCATAGGACTGGAACACCATGCCGAGCCGCCTTCGATCGGGCGAAACATGCACGTTGGCAGCGGGATCGTTGACCACCCGCGATCCGATCGAGATCCGGCCGCCGGTGGATTCCTCCAGCCCCGCGACCATGCGCAGCGTCGTGGTCTTGCCGCAGCCGGACGGCCCGAGCAAAGTGACGAACTCGCCGGCTTCGACGCGCAGGTCGATGGCGTCGACCGCGACGAAGCCGCCGAACGCGCGCGAGACATTTTCGAGGACAAGGTCTGACACGATGAACCCGCTTTCAGAGGTTGCTGATATAATGCTTGATCAGGCGAAGCTGGACCCAGCGGAACAGGAATACCAGCAGCATCATCATCAGGCCGATGACGCTGACCGCCTCGGCCTGCCCGTTCTCCCACATCCGCAACAGCACGACCGAAAGCACTTCGGAGCCGACCGAATAGAGCAGCACCGAGGCGCTCAGCTCGCGCATGATGCCGAAAAAAGTCAGCACCCATCCGACCGCGAAGGACGGCCACGCCAGCGCAATCAGGATTCGCCACAGCGTCTGCCACCAGTTCGCGCCGTGAACCCGCGAGCATTCCTCGAGATCGAAGGACAGCTGCCGATAGGCCGACGACATCACCCGCACCGCAATCGGCGTTCCCAGCGCGACATAGGCGATCAACAGCGCCCAGATCGTGCCGTAGATCGAGACGGACGACGGCAGGAAGGCAAAGCCCCAGAGAAAGCCGACCGCCAGCACCATGCCGGGCATCATCCACGGCAGCCACGCCAGCACGTCGATCACCTGCCGGCCGCCCCACCGGGTGCGCGTCGAGACGTAGGCGACGATCGCGCCCAGCACCATGGTCGAGGAAGCGCCGAGCAGCCCAAGCAGGAAGGTGTTGCCGAACGCCCGCCACACCTCGGTGTTCGACAGCACCGACCGATAATGCTCCAGCGTGAGCATGTCCCACTGGTAGAAGCCGAAGAACTGGAAGAACGACCCCAGCAGCAGCTGGCCGATCGGCAGCACGACGCTGATCACGAAGAAAGTGGCGCACAACGCAAAGGTCAGCCATTTCCAACGGCCGAGATCGATCAGGCGCGGGGCGAAGCCCTTGCCGGTCACGGTCTGAAAGCTCCTGCCGCGCAGCAGCCGCCACTGCCATACTACCAGCAGGAACATCATCGCCATGATGGCGAAGCTCAGCGCGCTGGCGAACTGGTAATTCGGAATCGATTGATGGTTGATCGAGTTGTAGATCGCCGTGGTGATCACCTCGATCCGGGCCGGGGTGCCGAAGAACAGCGGCGATTCGAAATTCTCGAGGCCGCGGATGAAGCTCAGCAGAAACGCCGTCACCACCGCGGGCATCATCAAGGCCAGGGTTACCCGCAGAAACGTCCGCCACTGCGAGGCGCCGCACATCCGGCTCGCCTCTTCCAGCGCCGGATCCATCGAGCGGAACGCCTCGACGATGAACAGGAACAAAAACGGCGTCGAATATTGCAGCATGTGCCAGATCACGCCGCCGTAGGAATAGATGTTGACCAGCGGATCGGCCGACCCGGTGAGCCAGCGCCACGCCAGATTGACGACGCCGACCTGCGGGTTGCCGAGCATGCCCCATGCCATCGCGGTGAGGATCGGCGGGACAAAGAACGGCAGCGTGATCAACACTTCCAGCGTCCCGCGCGCCGGCGTGTTGGTCCGCGCGATAATCCAGCCGAACAGCACGGCAAGCAGAAGCGAGATCACCGTCTTGATCAGGGAAATGCCGACCGTGTTGGCGAACAGCATCGCCGTCGGCCAGGTGAACACCTGGCGATAGCCGGTGAGGTCGAAGTGGCCTTCAATGCCGGGTGGCGTGGTATGCAGGCTGCCGTAGAACAGCATCGAAAGCGGATACAGCGACAACAAGGAGAGCAGCAGGATAAGCGCGGCGACCGCAAGCCGCCGCGGCAGCTTGCCGTCGCGCAGTCCGGACAACAACCCGCCAGCCGCGAGAGCCGGGCGTCCGATGTGGCTGGTCGAGAGCGATGTCACTGCGGGTGCTGACAAGGTTTCACTGATAGAGTTTCACTGATAGAGTTTCCTGGCCAGTTCCATCATCGCCGGACGTTCCTGCAGCAGCGCCGGCCCCATCAGCTTGGCGTCGGCATAGGGCCTGGCGTCTTCATTGGCTTTCTCGGCCACGCCCTTGACCACCGGCAGCATCCAGCCATTGGCATAGAGCAGTTGCGACCCCGGCTCGAGGAAGTAGTTGACCAGCAGCCGGGCGGCATTGGCATGTGACGCGTTCTTCAGCAGCGCGAATTCCATCTGGGCGTAGGGCGCGCCTTCCCTGGGGATGATCACCTTGACCGGGAGGCCCTTGAGGTCGGACGCGAACGCGAACACCTGCGGCACGTAGATCGGATATTCGCCGCGCGCCACCCGCCTGGCGTCGTTGCGCATGTCGCGGCTGAATACCGGCTTCTGCCCGGCCAGCTGCTCGTTGAAGGCGGCGCCCATCTTCTTCTGCAGGATGGCGAACATGGTGTTGCCGCTGCCGAGCGGACGCATGTCGTCGGAGAGGATCTTGCCCTTCCATTTGGGATCGTTGAGATCGTTCCAGCTTTTCGGCTCGTCCTCGGGCTTGACCAGCCTGGTGTTGACCAGGATTCCCATTGGCTGCACATAGGCCGGAACGCTGAATTCGGTCGCCGCGAACGGCGGCCGCAGATTTCCGGCATTGGGAATGGTGCCGATGCCCTGGATGTAGTCGCCGTTGTTGCGCTGCTCCTCGACCATGGTCGTGGTGATGATCTCGACGTCGCCGAGAAAACGCCCTGCCGACTGCTCGGTTCGCACCCGCTCGGCGAGTTCGCTGGCGCGCAGATCCAGGCTTTCGACCTTGATGCCGTATTTTTCTTCGAAGCCCTTCAGGACGGCGGCGTAATAGGGCGCGCCCAAGGCCATGCTGTAGACGACGACCTTGCCTTCCTTCTTCGCGGCGGCGACGACCGAGTCCCAGGATGCGTCCTGTGCCAATGCTGGAATCGCAAAACCGGCCAGCAAGGCGATCACGACAGCTCTCGTCAGTTTGGCAAACACGTTCGTCCTCCGCGCGGTCTATTGCTTTTGCCGATCGACTGCTGCGATCGGTGTCAGACTTCGATCACCACATATTGCTTCTCGATCGAAACCGGGAAGGTTTCGGCCTGAAGCCCGCCTTCGACCAGCGCCCCGCCCGCCTCCACTTTCAATTCGAAGCTGCGCACCCTGGTGCGATCGGGCTCGCACCAGGATTTGCCGGTCCGCAGATCGAACTCCCAGCCATGCCAGGGGCAGCGCAGCAGTTCGCCGCGCCGGCTGAGCCGATACGACCCGGGCTCGCTGGATTCGGCGAGCCCGACCAGGCGGCCCTTGCACAGCGAAGCCCCTTCATGCGGGCAGCGATTGCTGATGGCGAAATATTCGCCATCGACGTTGAAGATGCCGATTTCCCGGCCCTTCACCTTGACCAGCAGGCGCTGGCCGGGCGCAATCTCCTCGACGGTGGCAACGATATGCCGCGCCATCAGCGGATTCCGTAAAACGCCTGCGCGTTCTTATACAACAGCTGCTCGCGCTGCGCCTGGCTGAGCGGCGCCTTGAAGGCGTAGCGCGGATCGTCGAAATCCCAATGCGGATAGTCGGTCGAGAACAACAGGCGGTCCCAGCCGATCCGCTCGAACAGATCGATCAGCTGGGAGGCGCGGCCCGGCTCTTCCATCGGCTGGGTGGTGAACCAGACCTGCTCGCGGATGTATTCCGACGGCTTTCGCTTCAGATGCGGCACTTCGCTGCGCAGCCTTGACCAGTGCTTGTCCATGCGCGCGCTCAGCGACGGAATCCAGCCCAGGCCGCCTTCCATGATCACGACGCGGAGTTCTGGAAACCGCTCGAACACGCCCTCGAACACCAGGCTGGTCAGCACCGCCTGCATGGTCTCGGCGACCGCGTGGTGCTCTTCCATATAATAGGACGGCCAGCCGCCTGCGGTGGAGGGGTGGCCGTTGGTGCCGCCGACATGGATCGCGATCGGCAGGTTGTTGCGCACCGCGGCCTCGAAGATCGGCCAGTAGCGGCGGCGGCCGAAAGGCTCGTCGGTGCGCGGCAGCACCAGGATCTGGGTGAAATCGGGTTGATTCGCCCGCGCATCGATCTCGGCAACCGACGCGACGGTGTCTTCCTGCGCGATCAGGATCGACGCCTTCAGGCGCGGCTCGTTTTTTACCCAGCGCTCGATCTGCCAGGTATTCATGGCCTGGGTCAGCGCCACGCCGAAATCCAGATTGCGCTGGCTGCCGGGATTCCAGCGCAGCGGAATCAGCATGCCCTGTTCGACCCCATTGGGGTCGAGATGCTGCGCGCGCATCATGGCGAGGCTCGAACCCGGCGGGCCGCCTTCCTCGGGATAGGCATCGACCCGCGCCGCATCCGGCGACATCCGCGGATGGGTCAGGGCTTCGGAAAACGCATGGCGCAAATGACTGCCATAGACCGAAAGATGCTCGATCCATTGCCTGGCCAGATAGGGATGCACCTCGGTCCATGCGGTCATCGAGGGGTGGATATCGCAATCGATCACCCGCAGCCTGGTTTCGGCTTGCCTGCCGCCTTCGAGTTCGACAATGCTCATGCACCGATCTCCATCGCGCGGGCGGCCCTGGCCAGCCGCGGGTAAGTTGCCAGCGCGTTCTCGCTTGAGATCTTGCGCAACAGCGCGCCGGAAAGCCGGGCGGGCAACACGTCATCGTCGTCGAATTGCCAGTGCGGATAGTCGGTCGAGAACAGAAACAGCTCGTCCGAGTCCAGATGCTCGACCAGCCGCAGGATCGCTTCCGCCTCGTCCGGCGCGTCGATCGGCTGCACGGTGAAGCGGACGTGGTCGCGGATGATCTCCGAGGGGGCGCGCGTCACCCAGGGCACCTCGACGCGGACGCCCTTCCAGGTCTTGTCGGCGCGCCAGATAAACCCGCTCAGCCAGGTCAGCCCCGACTCGATCGCAACCACCTTGAGCCCGGGAAACCTGGCGAACACGCCTTCGGAGATCATGCTCTGCAGCTGGTTTTCGAAGGCGGCGGACTGCGAGACATAGTCCTCGACATAATAGGACGGCCAGCCGGTGGCGGTCGGCGCGTAGCGATAGGCGCTGCCGGCGTGAACGCCGATCGGCAATCCCAGCCGTTCCGCGGCCTGATAGATCGGCCAGAGCTGGCGCCGGCCCAGCGTGACCTCGCCCGACACCAGCATCAGCACCTGCACGAAGCGCGCATCGTCGGCGCGGCGCTCGATTTCGGCGACCGCCAGCTCGGTATTGTGCGCTGGTATCACGATCGAGGCGCGCAAGCGTGGATCGCGGCTCAGCCAGGCGTCGCGGATCCAGTCATTGGTGGCGCGACAGAACGCCGCCGCCATGTCTTCGCTGTGCATGACCTGAGCGCCATACAGGCAGTTGAGGATGCCGAACCGCGGCCGATAGCGGTCCAGCACATGGGTCTGCATGGCCTCCAGCGACGACCCCGGCTTGCGGCCGCCGTCGAGTTTCCAGTCAGGCCGACATGACAGCGGTGCATTCTGCGGATAGCTGGTGAGACTGAGATTCAGCCGATCGAGCGCGCGAACCATGACCATTTCGCGCCAATAGTCGTCGAGATAGGGCAGCAGCACGCTCATCCCCGGCAGCGCGGGGTGAAGATCGCAGTCGATCGCGCCGGCATATCTCCCCGGAGGCTCGGCATCGTCTGGCGGGCGGTCTGTCACCATGAACTCTCGGCTGCGGGGTGGCCGGTTCGGACCGGCGGCGATGGTCTTATATTGACGCATCAATAAATGATGTGTCAATTGAATTGATCCAGATCAATGCGGCGCAGATCAACCGAGCTGGAAGAGTTGCCACCCTGCCGAGGACCCGCCCATGCGCACGACCAGGACATTAGCGGTCAATGCTGCAGCGCCGGGCCAGCCGGCGTTCGGAGGCATGCTGGCGCAGCAGCACATCACCGTGCTGCTGGTCAGCATCGGCATGCGCCTCAATCGCGGCGCCTCGGCCTATTATCGCGCCGCCTTCGACCTCGGCATGGCGGAATGGCGGCTGTTGCTGGTGCTCAGCGGCACCAGCTCTCTCAATGTCGGCGAATTGTCCGAGGCCGCCGACCTCGACAAGGCCGCGGTCAGCCGGAGCCTGGTGCTGCTCGGGGAACGCAAACTGGTCTCGGTAAAACAGACGCGGACGCGCGGACGCGCGGCCATCGCCAGGCTGACGGCCGAAGGCAAGAAATTATCGACCGAGCTGATGCAGATTTCGCTGCAGCGGCAGGCGCGGCTGTTCAAGAACTTCAGCCGCGCCGACAAGGCCCGCCTCAACGCGCTGCTGCATCAACTCTCGCAAGCCCTGACCGACGCCGACTGGGAGCATTAATTCATGAAAATCGACAAGCTGTTCAAAGTATCCGGGCTATCGGTCCTGATCACCGGGGGCGCCAGCGGCATCGGGCTCGCTTATGCGCAGGCGATGGCCGAGAACGGCGCCCGCGTCATGCTGGCCGACATCAATCCGGAGGCGCTGGCGCGGGCGGTGACCGCATTGACCGGGCTCGGCGCCGAGGCCGCGGGGGAGACGGTCGACGTCACCCGGCGGGCCGATCTGGACCGTGTCGTCGCCGCCACGGTGGCGCGTTACGGCCGGATCGATGTGGTATTCGTCAATGCCGGAATCAGCGGCGGTCCCGGCTTTCTCGGCGCCGACAAGACCCGCCATCCGGATCGCGCGCTGGAGTCGATATCCGATGAGCTGTGGACGCGGGTGCTGGAGACCAACCTGACCTCGGTGTTCCGCACCTTCCAGGCGGTGGTGCCGCAAATGAAGCGGCAGGGCGGCGGCCGCATCATCGTGACCAGCTCGATTTCCGCCACCAAGACCGAGATCCATGTCGGCGCCGCCTATGTGGCCTCCAAGGCCGGCGTCGCCCAGTTCGTCCGCCAGGCCGCGATCGAACTGGCGAAATTCAACATCCTCGTCAACGCCATCGCGCCGGGCCCGGTCATCACCAATATCGGCGGCGGCCGCCTGAAAGCGAGCGAAGCGCGCAAGCCGTTCGAACAGGCCTGTCCGATGCATGAAGTCGCCAGTCCCGACGATCTCAAGGGTGCGGCGATCTATCTGGCTTCGCCGGCCTCCCGCTTCGTCACCGGTGCGCAGATCGTGGTCGATGGCGGCGTCACCCTCGGCGAGGCCGACTAGGACCAGCGCTTCCGAAGTTCGAATCATTTCGGTCCGTCGCGATTATTGACAAACGTCGTCATTCCGGGGCGCGTGTGACGCGCGAAGCGCGGCACAAGCGAGCCCGGAATCTATAACCCCTGCAGGGGATATGGATTCCGGGCCTGCGCCCCAAGTCGGCTACCGCCGACTTTAGACGCATCCCGGAATGACAAACGATGGATCATGAGATCGATTTCACGGAATCGATTGTCCAGCCCTCGGCGCCCTGCCGCCCGGCCAATCCGCCGTCAGCCCTTCACCAGCGGGCAGCCGCCCTCGGACAACGGCCGCCAGGCTTCCTCGACCGGAATCGTCTTGACCGGCTTGAAGCAATCCCAGATGCCGGTCGACTCCGCCGGCGTCTTCGCCGAGAGCAGATAGGTCGGGTGCAATTTTCGTCCGTCCTCGCGAATCGAGCCCTTGCCGAAGATGACGTCGTCGGTCGGGAGCGCCTTCATGGTATCGACCAGGCGTTTGCCGTCGGCAGCGCTCTTGATCTCGGCCATCGCCTTGATGAGGTGCTGGACCGCCGAATAGTTGCCGGCCTGCTGATCGTTCGGCATCAGCTTGCGCGGATGGGCGGCCTGGTAGCGCCTGGCAAACGCGCGCGTGCCCTCGTTCATGTCCCAGTAGAACGAGACCACGATCTTCACGTTGTTGATCGCCTTGATGCCGATCGCCGGAATATTGGTGACGTTGAGGATCAGGCCGGCCAGCCGCTGCCTGCTGCCGAGGTCGAACTCGGTCGCCTGCTTCAGGCAGTTGCTGGTGTCGTCGCCGGCGTTGGCCAGACCGACGACGTCGGCGCCGGAGGCCTGCGCCTGCAGCAGGTAGGACGAAAAGTCCGAGGTGTTGATCGGATGGCGCACCGCGCCGAGCACCTTGCCGCCGGCGGCTTCGACGGCCTCGGCGGTATTCTTCTCGAGGTCCTTGCCGAACGCATAGTCCGCCGTGATGAAGAACCAGGTCTTGCCGCCTTCCAGCGTCAGCGCGCGACCGAGACTGTGGCCGAGCGACCAGGTGTCATAGGTCCAGTGAATGAAATTCGGCGAGCATTGCGGCCCGGTCAGCACCGACGAGCCGGCGCCCGATCCGATCAGGACCTTGTTCTTCTCGCGCGTCAGCCCGGAGACGGCGAGCGCGACCGCCGAGTTCGGCACGTCCAGAATGACGTCGACGCCCTCATTGTCGTACCAGTTGCGCGCGATGTTGAGACCGACGTCGGATCTGTTCTGATGGTCCGCGAACACGATCTGCACGGGCACCCCGGCCGCCGCGGCAAAATCGTCGGCAGCCATCTGGGCGCATAGCACCGAGCCGACGCCCTGGTGATCGGCGTAGGGACCGGACATGTCGTTCATGACGCCGATCTTCAGCGGCTTGGCGGCCTGCGCCCGGGCCAGCCCCGGCAGCGCCGACAGCGCGGCGCCGGCCATCAGAAACCCTCGTCGATCGAGCATGGTCTTCTCCCCTGCGCCGTGTCCCGCGGCTTGAATTTTTTTCGGACATGACAACCGGACCTTGGATCCGAAAGTCCGGTTATTTGTAAATCTCGTTGGCCAGCGCCAGCATGGCGTCCTGGGTGTCGACATCAGTGGTGCCGAGCAGCTTGGCGCCGGTCAGGGTCCGCATCTCCTCCCTGACCGTGCCGTTGAGATCGGAGACCACCGGAATCAGTCCGGCATTGGCATAGATCAGCTGCACTTCGTCGCTGAGATAGTGATTGATGAACAGCCGCGCGGCGTTCGGATGCGGCGCGTTCCTGATCAGCGCCATGTCGAAGCGGATATAGGGCGCTCCTTCCGCGGGGATCACCAGCTTCACCGGCAAGCCCCTGAGCACCGTGGTATTCGAGAACAGCTGCGGAATGCGCAAAGGATACTCGCCGCGCGCCACGCGGCGCTCGTCGTTGCCGACATCGCGGCTGAACACCGGCCTGAGTGTCGCGAGCTTTTCATGGAACGATCGTCCGAACGCATCCTCCAGCACCGAAAACATCACCTGGCCGCCGCCGATGGCGCGCATGTCGTCGCACAGGATCTTGTCCTTCCAGACCGGATCGAGCAGGTCCTTCCAGCTTTTCGGCTCGTCTTCGGCCTTGACCTTGGCGGTGTTGACCAGAATTCCATAGGCGAGGATGTAGCTCGGCACCAACACGTCGGTTGCCGGCTGTTGCGCGGAAAGACGCTTGAGATTGGCGATGCCGCCGTGCGGCTCGAGCTCGCCATCGCGCTGCGAGCGGATCATGGTGGCCGCGCCGTTCTGGATGACGTCGCCGATGAAACGCCCGGCGGCCTGCTCGGTGCGCAGCCGCTCGCGCAACTCGCTGGCCCGCACATCCAGCAATTCAACGGATATGCCGTACTTCTTCTCGAAACTCCTGATCGCCGCCATATGGAACGGCGCGCCGAGAAACGAGGTATAGAAGCTGAGCTTGCCCTCGCGCTTGGCGGCGGCGACCAGTTCGGGATCGTCAGCCTGCTGCGCCGACGCGCCGAACGATGTCGCGCCCAGCAGCACGATCGTCGCGATCACGCGCAAGCCGGTACGGACCATACCGCGAGGTCTGCTCCGCCATTGCCGGCCGAGGGCGGCCTTCCAGCCGAATGCGCAGGAACCCGCGATCATGTCAGGCTTTTCGCTTGGTGATCTCGACCACGCCGCGGTCGCCGTCGACCTTGACCCAGTCGCCGGTTTCGATGATCTCCAAGGGATCGCGGTCGAAGTCGGTGACCGCGGGCACCCGCATCACCACGGCGCCGAGCGCGACCTTGGTCGTGGTCCGGTTGTAGAGGATGGCCTTCGGCGCGGTGCCGGCGAGCCGCGCCAGATGAAAATATTGCGACCAGCCCGACGACCCCTTGGCGCCCGGGAAAACCAGAATTTTGTCCTTCAAGGAGATGCCGCACAATTCGTGCCGCGTTTCCACCACCTTGCCGGTCCTCGGATCGAACCCGCCCCACCCCGAAACCGTATCGCGGGTCACCAGCGCCTCGCCTTCCGAGGTGCCGCCGACCACCTTGCGCCCGTGCAGCACGATCGTGGTCATGCCAGCCTCCCGTTCCAGCGGCCGCTGACCGCCGCTTCGACGCAATCGGCCACCGAGCCGAACCAGGCCTGCACGCCGGTGATCGCCGGCAGGTAATGCGCCTGCTTGGCGGAATCGGTGGCCACCACTTTGGTATCCCTCGGCATGATGCGCGAGATCGCCGGACAGGTATCGGTGAGGACGTGGCCGCCCGCCGCCTCGATGATCTCGGTGTAGCCGCTGCGATCGGCGACTTCCTTCAGCGCGCGCGGCGTGAACACCCACAGCGACGTGTTGGGGCTGAGGCGCTTGCCCTCCAATAGCCGGGCGGCGAGCCCGACCTGCTCGATCGAATTGTGCGGGCATCCGAGCATGATGAAATCGACGTCGTGCGACCGCGCGGTCGAATTCAGCTTCTCATAGGCGCCCCTTCGTTCCGCCTCGCCGTAGACGAAGCTCGCGCGCGGCGCGCGGCCGCCGAAAGCGTGCTCCTCGGAGCGGGTCTCCGGCGTCACGCCGGGGATATGGTACATTTCAACGCCGCCGGAGGAAGCCGCCGCCGCGCCAAAATGCTTCAGCTTGATCATGTTGGGCTGCGCCGACAGGCCGCGGAACGCCGGAATGTCCTCTTCCACCATCTCGCCGACCGCATAGCCCAAGAGCCCCCAATCCATCATGTCGTCGACCGGCACCTGGACGTCGATCAGATGGGTGGCGAGGCGGTTCTCCGGGATGTGCAGGCCGAAATAGGGAATCCTTCCCGTGATGCTGGCCGCACCGGTGCTCTCGCGGCCCTCGGTATTGGTGCGCGCGCCGAGCACGGCGTTGCAGTAGATCACCGCCGACGATTCCATCCACGCGCAGTGCTCGCCCATCACAGGCACGTTGCCGACCTGGTAGGGCGTGCAGGTCGCCAGCATGTTGACACCCCTGGCGCCGAAGAATTTTTCGCCTTCCTTCTGGATCCGCACCGTTTCTTCCAGCCCCGCGTTCATCTCCGGGTGCTTGCTGTCGATGCCCATCACGAGATGACAGGTGTAGGCCTTCACCGGCGGCATTTCGACGCGCTCGGAGCTGTCGAGATTGAATTCGGAAAAGATCGCGTCGTTGCCCTTGCTGGCGAATTCGCGAATCATCGGGCCGGCGGCCACGAAGGTGCCGCAGACATTGTTGGTCTGCACCAGGCGCTCGGCGCCGAGCGCCTCGCCGTAGCGCATCAAGAGGTCCATCGCCTTGGCGACGGCGGGACCGTCACAGCCGTCCAGCATCTTCTGTTCGTCGTCGGTGAGTTTCATGGTCAGGCGCTGGCCTCCGCGAAGGGACGGATATTGCGGGCGATCTCGTGGCCGCTGACATTGCGCTCGAGATTGTCGTGGAGCCGGAGCTTCAGCGCCGCCATGTCGATCTGGTGCACGCTGCCGGTTCCCGCCAGGTCCAGCGCATGGGCGGCCGCCGCCCCCATCGCGATGCACGGCCCCATCACGCGGATGCTGGAGAGCGCGGCATTGTCGGCATCGACGCAGCGGCCGGCGACGACGACGTTGTCGGCCTCCGCCGGAGTCAGGCAGCCGAACGGCACGTAATGCATGTGGTCGTCGCCGAACGGGCGCCAGACATGGTCATTGCCGGAATCGTGCAGCTCGATCGGCCACGCCGTGCGCGCGATCGCATCGTCGAATTTGCGGCCGGAGACGACGTCATCGACGGTGAGATGCTGACGGCCGCGGATCCAGCGGGTCTGCCGGATGCCGGGAAAGCCGTAGGCGCGGACCCGCGCCTTGCCGAACGCCTCGGGAAATTCGCATTTGAGGAATTTCACCGCGCGGTCGGCCTGGTCGCGTCCTTCCAGCGTCTTGTCGGACATTTCGAAAGGATCGAGCGGGGTTTCGATGTGGGTCATGTTCATGGCGGCGATGCCGCGGCCGGGAATGATGAAGCTCAGCCCCTCGCGCCGAATGAGGCCGTAGGCCTCGCCTCTTTCGCGCATCCGCACCGGCAGTTCCTCGCGGCTCGGCACATGGGCCTCGTCGATGCCTTCCAGCACCACCATCTGGGTGCCGAACACCGGTCCGTCCGCGGCCTCCTGGCACGGAAACCCGGCCTGCCAGACCAGCGTCGCGTCGCCGCTGGCATCGACGAAGCCGGTCGCCCCGACCCGGACATCGCCGTAGCGCGTCGACAATCCCAGCGATTTGATCCGGCGGTCCCTGACCTCGACTTCGCGGACGATGGCGCCGAGCAGCACATTGACGCCGGCCTCGCGGACGGCATTTTCGATCCACCTGGCGAGCGCCACCTCGTCATAGATGATGATGTTGTTGACGCCCTGCCGGTAATGGATCGCGCCGGTCCTGGAAAGATCACGGATGATGTCCTCGGCGACGCCATAGGTCAGCTGGTAGCCGTCCTTGCCGTTGGAAAACATGCCGCAGATGGTGCCGACGATCGAATTGACCGCCTGACCGCCCAGCACCGGCAGACCGTCGATCAGCAGCACCTTCTTGCCGAGGCGGGCGGCTTCGATCGCCGCCGACACCCCGGAAATGCCGGAGCCGACCACGCAGACGTCGGCTTCGCGGACCAGCGGCTCGTTCCCGGTGCGGACCACGGTGCGCGTCGCGGTCGATGCCTTGGTGCGGAAAGTGAAGGGAGTATTGCTCATATCGCGCCCGGACGTTTCCTGGTTTCAGCCGTCCCAGCGGAAGAGCATGGGCCTGCTTTTGCCGGAGGTTGCTCTTTTGCGGTGCGGAAATTAATCCCCAGTCTTGTGCAGTCAGTTTTCGCGTTTTGGAAAAAGCATGTACCCTGTCTTCCCGCCCTCCGTGCGGTGATACCGGGACAAGCCATGGACACCATTCAGAATATCAAGGCCTTCCTGCTGGTCGCGCGCACCGGCAGCATCACCCTGGCGGCGCGGCAGACCGGCGTGGTGCCGTCGGTGATCACCAAGCGGATCGACCGGCTGGAGGACCAGATGCGGGTCAAATTGCTGCAACGCTCGACCCGCCGGATCGCGCTGACGGAAGCCGGCGAGGCCCGGCTTCCGCGGCTGCAGGCCGCGGTCGCCGAGCTCGAGACCATCTTTCAGGAATCCAAAGTCTCGAGCTCGGAAATGGAAGGACATCTGCGGATCAAGTGCCCGACCACGATCGCCATTCTGAGCCTCGGCGAGATGCTGACCCGCTTCCAGGTGGCCCATCCCCGGATCAGCATCGAGCTCGTGATGCTGGATCGGTCGGTCAATCCGACCGAAGAGGGTTTTGATGTCGCCATCGGCGCACTTCCGACCTCCTATCCCGGGGTGATCGATGAACCGCTCTGCCCCTATCCCCGCGTGATCTGCGCCTCGCCGGCCTATCTCGAACGCTGCGGCACGCCCAACCATCCGCGCGATCTCGTGCAACATGACTGCCTGACCTTCGCAACCACCGGACAGAGCTGGGCCTTCGAAAGCCGCCGCGGCCTGATCAATGTCGACGTCAAGGCAAAGCTGAGCGCCAATGACAGCCAGCTTCTGCTCCGCGCCGCGGTGTCGGGCATGGGGATTGCCCGGATCGCGCGTCATGTCGTCAAGCCGGGCCTCGACCGCGGCGAGCTCGTGACCCTGCTGCACGACTATCCGGTGCCGGAATTCTGGGTCAAGGCGCTGATCCCGAAAAACCGGATCGAGCGGCCGGCGGTGCGCCATCTGCTCGGCGTCCTGAAGCAGGGATTTTCGGATACCCTGATCGGACCGGCGGCATAAAGCGGCGTTGGCAACGGCGGGGTCGGAAAACCCGGAATCATTCAGCGACACGGTCGCCGGGTTCGGCGTTGACATGAAGAATGCCCGGTAATAACAGTGTTATTAATGAAAAACGATCGTATTACCCCGCCGCAGGATTGGTCTTTCGCCGTCAAGGAGGCGAAACGCGATCTACTCCTGAACGCGGCGCGCGATGAATTTGTCGACAGGGGCCTGGAAGGCGCGACGATGCGTGGCATCGGGCTCCGTGCCGGTTGCACGACGGGTGCGATCTATCCCCTGTTCCCCAGCAAGGAGGCGATCTATGCCGCGCTGTTGGAGCAGTCGCTGTCGTCGCTCGACGACCAGGTGGCTGAAGCTATCTCAGCCGTCCGCGGGCCGAAACTTCAGGTGGAAGCGGCATGTCGTGCCTTCCTGGAATACTATCTTCTGCACCGCTTCGAGGTGAACCTGGGTTTATATGCTTTTCGGGGACTGAAGCGTCAGGGCGTCGGCAGAGAGGCCGATCGGGTGCTCAATCAGGCGCTCTGGAAGGTGCTGCAACGGATTGCCGAGCCGCTCGCGGAAGTTCGTGAGCTTCCTGTCTCGAGGGTTCGTCCCGAGGTGGCGCTGCTCTTCAGCGAAATGATCGGCGCGCTTGTTTTGCATTTCGCGGGGCGTTTGGACCTGCTGCAGATTGATCCGCGGGAACTGCTGCGACTGATGTTGGCGCAGTTGTGGCGGGCTGCTTCGACGCCGCTTGGTGGCTGCGGTGGCGCGGGCGACCATCGCAAGACCAAACGGAAGCCAGCCAGATCAAAACCAAAGTAGCGAGGGTGACATGGTGCGAATTGAGAAGAACGGCTCGGTGTGGACGGTGATCCATAGCAGGTTCGATGAAGCGCGCAATGCGATGGACCCGGCAAGTGCCGACGCGATCGTCGATGCCATGAAGTCATTTGACGCGGATGAGACGGCGAGTGTTGCGGTGCTGTGGGGCGAAGGCGGTGCCTTCTGCGCCGGATGGGATCTCAAGTTCGCCAGTACTTTGTCGGATCGCGAACGCTTTCGGCGTGACGTCGTGGATGGCCTGGCCTTCCCTGCGGGGGCGAACGCCGCGCCTCGGGGACCGCTCGGCCCCACACGTCTTGAGTTGTCCAAACCGGTCATCGCGGCAGTGGAGGGGCCGGCGGTTGCGGGCGGAATGGAGCTCGCATTGTGGTGCGACATCCGGGTCATGGCTGAGACCGCCTATTTCGGTGTCTACTGCCGACGCTGGGGAATTCCATTGCTCGACGGTGGAAGTGTTCGACTTGCGCGCCTTGTGGGTCAGGGGCGAGCCATGGAGATCATCTTGACGGGCCGGAAGGTTCCTGCGGAAGAGGCCATGCGCATCGGCATGTGCGAAAAGCTGGTTGCTCCCGGTGAGGCCCGGGCCGAGGCGGAGAAGATGGCGCGTGAGATTGCGCGCTTTCCTCAGGAGGCCGTGCGCGCCGATCGCCGTTCGGTGCTTGAAACCTACGGCGTTCCGGTCCGCGAGGCATTGCGTCGCGAATGGGCCAATGGGGTCGAAGCTCACTTCAAGGAGGGGGCCGCTGGTGCGGGTCGCTTTGCGAGCGGATTGGGCCGCCATGGCGACTTCACGGAAATCTGACGATTTGCCTACCAGGCAGCCGGTGTGCGTCAAGGGGCTTGAAGCGTGCTGGTTCGCTCCGGCGCAAATGCTCGGCGCAATCTGAGCGTCCCGAAGCGAAAGATAGCCACATCGTTCGGTCTAGCTCTTGATCGGCTCGCTGGCGGCGCGGGTCGCCGATTTGGCCTCTTGGATGCCGCGATAGATCCGCGTCCGCAGTTCGGCGAACCCTGGCTCGATCCGCGTCGTGGCCTGGCTGCGCGGCCCGGGAATGTCGATGACGACGTCGTCGAGGATCCGGGTCGGCGACGACGACAGCACCAGCACGCGCTGACCGAGATAGACCGCCTCGTCGATGTCGTGGGTCACGAAAATCATCGTCAGGTCGAATTCGCTCCAGAGCCGAAGCATCAGGTCTTCGAGATCCGCGCGGGTCTGCGCGTCGACCGCGGCGAAAGGCTCATCGAGCACCATCACCTTGGGCTGGTAGGCCACCGCGCGTGCGATCGCCACGCGCTGTTGCATGCCGCCCGACAGCTGCCACGGATAGGAATCCCCCGCGCCCACCAGCGCGACCGCCGCCAGGGCGTCGTCGACCAGCCGCGTCCGCTCCGCCTTCGCCATTTTCTTCTCGCGCAGCGGCAACTCGATGTTCTCGCGCACGGTCTTCCACGGGAACAGGCTGCGTCCATATTCCTGGAACACCACCGCCATCTCCGCCGGCGGGCCGGCCACCGCATGGCCATTGACCAGGATCGCGCCGCCGGTCGGCGCCATCAGGCCGGCGAGGCATTTCAGCAGCGTGGTCTTGCCCGCGCCCGACGGTCCGACGATGCAGGTGAAGTCGCCGGCATTGACGTCGAAGGTCAGGTCTCCGATGGCCTCGACCCGGCGCTCGCCGGATTGATAGACCTTGTTAAGGTGGCTGACCGAGACCACCGCGGCCTTTTTGGTCGCCATTCAGCTCCGCCTTTCCAGATCGCGCATGCCGTAATACCAGCGCAGCATTCGCCGCTCGAACAGCCGGAACAGCACCGACAGCACGAAGCCGAACAGACCGAGCATCAATACCCCGCTCCACATCTCCGGAATTTCGAAGCTGCGCTGAAACACGATGATGGCGGCGCCAAGTCCGTTGGTGGCGGCGAACATCTCGCTGATCACCATCAGGATGATGCCGATCGACAGGCCGACGCGCATGCCGACCACGATCTGCGGGCTCGCGCTCGGAAGCATCAGGTGCCAAAGCCGGCTCAAGCCCCTGATCTGGTAGGTGCGGCAAGTCTCGTCGAGCACCCTATCGACGCTCCGGATGCCCTCCACCGTGTTGAGCAGGATCGGCCAGATCGAACCGGTCACGATGACCGCAATCTTCATCGTGTCGCCGAAGCCCGCCAGCATCACCAGCACGGGAATCAGTGCCGGCGGTGGAATGGCGCGAAAGAACTCCAGCACCGGCTCTGCCGCACGGCGCAGCCGGCGGGACATTCCGACCGGCACGCCGATGACGATCCCGGCGAGGCAGGCGATCAGATAGCCGGCGACCAGACGGCCGAGACTCGGCAATACGTCGCCGGCAAACCTTTGGCCGAGCCACAGCGCATCGAACCGGTCCAGCACCCTGGCAAGCGGAGGAAAATAGAAATTCGTCGAGTTGGAACTCGCCACCCACAGCGCCACGAACAGCACCAGCGGCAGCGCCAGTTCGATCGCAACCCGGCGCAGGATCGCGGCGGCGATCCCGGGCGCATTTCCGGCGCCTGCTCTAGAGTGCGACGGCATTGCGTACCGACGGGTGCCAGCGCAGCACACGCTTCTCGATCGCCCGCGCCGCGAGGTTGATGCCGACTCCCATCAGGCCGGTTACGATCACCAGGGCGTACATCGTCGGGATCGCATCCGAACCCTGCGCGATGACGATGCCGCGCCCGATGCCGAAACTGCCGATCACCATCTCCGCTGTCACCGCGAGCACCAGCGCGATCGACGCGGCGAGCCGGACGCCGGTAAAGAGAAACGGCAGCAGGGTGGGCCATGCGACATGCACGATAAAGCCCGTCGTGCTGAAGCGAAACGAGCGGGCGGTGTCGCGCGCCACCGCGTCGACATCGTTGAGGCCGTACAGCATTTGCAGCAGCACCTGCCAGAACGCCGCATAGGTGATCAGCACGACGCCCGACTGGTATCTCGAACCGAAGATCAGGATGACGCCGGGGATCAGCGCCACCGAGGGGATCGGCCGCAGGAACTCGATGGTGGAGTGGGTCCAGGTCCGGGCGCCGGGCACCAGCCCGATCGCCAGGCCGCCGACCACGCCGGCCATCGTCGCGACCAAAAGACCGATGGCCCAGGTCCGCGCGGTGCTGGCGAGATAGGCCCAGAACTCCTGGGTCGCGGCAAGATGCAACAGCTCGATCATGAGCGCGCTGAGCGGCGGAAAGAATCGCGGATCGACCAGGCCGAGCCGCGGCGCAGCCTCCCAAAGCAGGCCAAGGACCAGAAAACCGCTCAGGCTGTTGAGGTGCCGGCCCACGCTACCTGGCCTCGCTCCAGACGATGTCGTCATACACGGTCGGCTTGCCGATCATCCCGAACTCCTTGGCGTATTTCGAGAATATCTCGATCGAATCCTTCGGCACCGCCGTCAGATAGGTCGGAAGGATCAGTTTCGCGGCAACGTCGGGGCCGAGCTTGGTGAATTTCGGCAATTGCTTGCGAACGCTGTCGGGGTTTTTCTGGGCGTAGTCGAGCGACTCGTTGATGGCGGCGCGCAGATTCCTGAACAATTCGGGGTTTTTCTGCAGCTGGTCCTCGAAGGTGAAGTAGGCCGAGGTCAGCATGCTGCTTTGCGACATCGTGAGGTAGGGCGAACTGATCGCCGGGTAGCCTGCGGCAATCGCCGCGGTGCCGAACGGCTCGGCGCCGACCATGGCGTCGATCTTGCCCGACTGCAGCGCGGCCAGCGCGTCCGCAAAGCCGAGCTCGATGAAGCGCACCTTGCTCGGGTCGCCGCCATCGGCCTTCACCGCGATCTTGCCGAGCAACTGCAGCAGGCCGTTCAGCGCGTTGACGCTGACGGTCTTGCCTGCGAGGTCTTTTGCCGATTTGATGCCGCTGTTCGGCCCGGCGTGTATCATGGTCACGTCGGCGCCATTGCTGGCGGTCGAACTCGAACCGGCGGCAATGATCTTGACCGGCAGTCCCTTGTCGCGCGCCTGCAGCAGCGACACCAGAGAACTAAAGGCGAAATTATACTCGCCGCTCATCACCGCGGGCACCAGCGCCGCGCCGGTCGTTCCCATATTGACCTTCAGATCGATGCCGTGGTTCCTGAAAATGCCGACCTCGTCGCCGAGATACAGCGCCGCCACGTCGGTCACCGGAATGAAGCCGGCCTGAACCGTCACCACCGTCTTTGGTGCATCGGCCGCCGACGCGCCAGCCACGCCGAGCATCCCTGCCATGGCAAGGCCAAGCGCAACGCTGCGACTTCTCAAGAACGCGTTCATCCCGATTTCCTTTTTGTTTCCTGCCGGCGTCGATCCAGACCGCAATTGATGAAGCCGTATAACTTGAATCCGGCTTTCGTCAAACAACTGCCGCCGAGGGTACGCCTGTTGGCGTGCGCTCAGGCGACCGCCTACCCGGCATCGGCGAGATCGAACAGGCCCATCGGCTTTCCATCTAGCCTGCTAACTTGCCGGATCGCGACTTCGCGTCCCATGGCCGGAGATTGCGGCAACCTTTGCCAGCCATCCCGATCCCATTGCAATTTTCGGTTCGGAGCCGATTAAGGACAATTGACGAATGCTGGCGGCGGCGGGATCGTGCGGCATGATAAGATGCCGACACTGCAGTTGGGCGATCACGAGTTGACCGATAAGATCGACGAAAAAGTTGCCGGCTGCGTAAGACGGGCTCGCCAGCTCGACGATGAAGACCCTCAACGCCGGGCTCTGCTGGGAAAGCCGCCGCTTCTGCTCGGGCCGGCATACGCGGAAGAGCGCGCGTCCTTTCAAAGCGAATGTGGTTCGATTTTCAAGTAAGCAGATCTGGCCGCGCCACCGGCGACCGGACCAGCCGCAAGCCCGGCTTTGCCGTCATCTCAGCCAGCGGAATGTCAGCCTGGGGCTGGTTTCATCGTTGCCGGCCGCAAAGTCTTCCCGCCGCCGCGCGCAGGAACTGCCATGATGCAGTAATTTGTTGCCATGCAGTAAGACTGCGACAAAACGCCATTTATGAACTAGCTCGATTGAGCAACTTCGGATAAAATCATCTGGCCTCGGAGGGCGGCAGCAAGGGTGCTTTTCCGACACTCAGCTCATCCCTGCCACGTCGAACTCTCCGATATCGTTTGAAATCACAATGGTTCGGCGATGAATATCCTTGATCCGCAAGGTCCGATCGGAGCCGCCGACAAAACCATCCTGATCGATTCCATCGCAATCATGCTCGTGATCGTGCTGCCGACGATCGCCGCCATTTTCGCGTTCGCATTCTGGTTCCGGCAGTCGAATCCCCGCGCCGTCTATCGTCCCGATTGGGCTCACTCCGGCCGCATCGAGCTTGTGGTCTGGTCGATCCCGACGCTCACCGTCATCCTGCTCGGCGGCGTCGCCTGGATCGGCGCGCATCAGCTCGATCCCGCCGCCCCGGTCGAAGGCACCGGCAGCCCGGTCAGGATCCAGGTCGTGTCGCTCGACTGGAAATGGCTGTTCATCTACCCGGATCAGCGGATTGCCACCGTCAACACGCTGACGGTGCCGGGCGGAGCGCCGCTGAACTTCGAGCTGACATCGTCAAGCGTGATGAACGTGTTCTTCGTCCCGCAGCTCGGCAGCATGATCTACACGATGAACGGCATGGTGACGCGGCTCAACCTTCGCGCCGATCAGCAAGGCAATTATCAAGGGCTGTCGGCGCATTTCAGCGGCGACGGCTTTCCCGACATGCTGTTCGACGTCCACGTGATATCGCCGCTCGCTTTCCCCGACTGGGTCGCAAGCACGGCGCGTAGCGATCAGGTCCTGAATGCGGACAGCTACAACGAGCTCGCGGAACAATCGATCGAGACCACCAAGCCGGGCTACCGGCTCGCCGACCCCGAGCTGTTCGGCAAGATCGCAACCCAGCGCATCCCGCCGGGGCCGGGGCCGCAACTGACGACGAATCTGGCGAAACCCGACAGCGGAGCCAAGAATGTTCGGTAAGCTAAGCTGGGCCGCGATCCCGCTCGATCAGCCGATCCCGCTGCTCACCGGAGCCATCGTGCTGGTCGCGATCCTGGCGGTGCTCGCCTGGATCGTGATCGCGGGGCACCTGCCCTATCTCTGGCGCGAATGGATCACCAGCGTCGATCACAAGCGGATCGGCGTCATGTACACGCTGCTGGCGATGGTGATGCTGCTGCGCGGCTTTGCCGACGCCATCATGATGCGGTCGCAGCAGGCGCTCGCCTATCATTCGCAAGGCTACCTGGTGCCGGAACACTACAACCAGATCTTTTCCGCGCACGGCACCATCATGATTTTCTTCGTGGCGATGCCGTTCGTGATCGGACTGATGAACCTGGTGGTGCCGCTGCAGCTCGGGGTCCGCGACGTGGCGTTCCCGACGCTGAACTCGGTCGGCTTCTGGCTCACCGCGACCGGTGCGCTGCTGGTCAATGTCTCGCTGGTGGTCGGCGAATTCGCGCGCACCGGCTGGCTGCCCTACCCGCCGCTGTCGGAGCTGACCTATTCGCCCGGCGTCGGCGTCGACTACTATACATGGTCGCTGGAGATCTCCGGCGTCGGCACGCTGGTCGCCGGCATCAATCTCGTCACCACGGTGCTGAAGCTGCGCACCAGGGGAATGACCTATCTGCGCATGCCGATGTTCTGCTGGACCACGCTGGCGTCCAATCTGCTGATCGTCGCGGCGTTCCCGATCCTGACCGCGACGCTGGCGATGCTGATCCTCGACCGCTATTTCGGCTTCCATTTCTTCACCAATGAGGCCGGCGGAAACCTCATGATGTTCATGAACCTGATCTGGGCCTGGGGCCATCCCGAGGTCTATATCCTGGTGCTGCCGGCGTTCGGGATTTTCTCCGAAGTGGTCTCGACCTTTTCCGGCAAGCCGCTGTTCGGCTACCGCTCGATGGTGCTCGCCACCATGGCGATCTGCATCATCTCGTTCATGGTGTGGCTGCATCACTTCTTCACCATGGGCGCAGGCCCCGACGTCAACGCCATCTTCGGCATCGCCAGCATGATCATCGCGGTGCCCACCGGCGTGAAGATCTACAACTGGCTGTTCACGATGTATGGCGGGCGGGTCCGCTTCACGACGCCGATGATGTGGTCGATCGGGTTCATGGTGACCTTCATCATCGGCGGACTGACCGGGGTTCTGGTCGCGGTGCCGCCGGCGGACTTCCTGCTGCACAACAGCCTGTTCCTGGTCGCGCATTTCCACAACGTGATCATCGGCGGCGTGCTGTTCGGGGCCTTTGCCGGCTACACCTACTGGTTTCCCAAGGCGTTCGGCTTCCGTCTGCATGAGGGGCTCGGCAAGGTCGCGTTCTGGTTCTGGCTGGTCGGGTTCTACGTCGCCTTCGTGCCGCTTTATGCGGCCGGCTTTCTCGGCATGACCCGGCGCATGCAGCACTACGACGTCGCGGAATGGCGGCCCTGGCTGCTGGTGGCCGCCGGCGGCGCCGTGCTGATCCTGATCGGGATCGTCTTCCAGATCCTGCAGCTGGTGGTCAGCATCCGCCAGCGCGCGGAACTGCGCGACCTGACCGGCGACCCCTGGGACGGCCGGTCGCTGGAATGGGCCACCGCGTCGCCGCCGCCGGTTTTCAATTTCGCGGTCATGCCCGATGTCGGCGGCGCCGATGCCTACTGGACGATCAAGATGCGCGCCAGGCAGCAGGGCCTTGCGGGCGGCGAGCCGGACTACCGGGATGTCGAGATGCCGCGCAATTCGCCGACCGGCTTCGTGTGCGCGTTCTTCGCCACCATCATGGGCTTTGCCTTGATCTGGCATATCTGGTGGATGGTCGCCGCGGGCGGGGTCGGCGCGTTTGCGACCTTCGTCGCCTTTGCCTGGCGCGACCACGACGAATACGTCATCCCGGCGGCTGAAGTCGCGCGCATCGATCACGCCAACCTGGAGCAGCGGCGCGCCGCGCTCGGCCTTGCAGGGAGCGCGGGATGACGGACGCCACATTGGCCTTCGCCGAGGGCGACCCGCACCAACTGCGCGGCATGCAGGGATCCGTCGTCGCGCATGACGGGCCGGCGTCGAAGCGGATCGTGACCGGCTACGGCTTCTGGATCTTCCTGCTCAGCGACATCGTGATGTTCTCGTGCTTCTTTGCGAGCTATGCGGTGCTGCTCGGCCAGACCGCGGGCGGCCCGAGCGGCGCGCAATTGTTCGACTTGAAGAGCGTCGCGGCCGAGACCGCCTGTCTTTTGCTGTCGAGCTTCACCTGCGGGCTTGCCAGCATCGCAGCCGATGTGCGCAGCGCGCGCTGGTTCCAGACGGCAATGGCGGCGACCTGCGTGCTTGGACTGGCGTTTCTCACGCTGGAAGGACGCGAATTTGCCGGTCTGGTGGCGCAGGGCGCGGGCCCGACGCGGAGCGCCTTTCTGTCCGCCTTCTTTGCACTGGTCGGATGCCACGGCATGCACGTCTCGGCCGGCATTCTCTGGCTGCTCACCATGATGGCGCAGGTCTTCGCCAAGGGCTTTCGCGCCGACATCATGCGTCGCCTGCTTTGTTTTGCGCTGTTCTGGCATGCGCTCGACATCATCTGGGTCGCGGTATTTTCGGTCGTCTATCTCCTGGGGAGCGCCGCATGAGCGAACAGCTTCATGAGCTGCATCACCACCGCGACGTGGCGCCCGGCGATGAAGAGGAGGTCCGCATCGGTCCGCGGCTGCTCGGATATGTCGTAGGCCTCGGTCTCGCCATCCTGCTCACGGCGACCTCGTTCTTTGTCGCAGGGACCGACCTCGTCTGGCAGCCCAGCATACCCGTCGCCATCATCGTGCTGGCGATCGCGCAGATGGGCGTGCATCTGGTGTTCTTCCTCCACATCACGACCGGCGCCGACAACACCAACAACGTGCTGGCGCTCGGCTTCGGCCTGCTGATCGTGTTCCTGGTGATCGGCGGATCGCTGTGGATCATGGCCAATCTCAACCACAACATGATGCCGATGGATCAGCTCATGCAGATGCAGCGCTGACAGGATCAGGTCACTTTGGTTGCATCATGGTCAGAACGTTCAGGATTGGCGAGCACGTCAGCTGGAACTCGGAAGCCGGAAGGGTGCGCGGCAAGATAATCAAAGTGCATCGGCGCGCCGTCAACTACAAGGGCTACATTCACCGCGCCAGTTCCGATGATCCGCTCTATGAAATCAAGAGCGACACCACCGATCATGTCGCCTTGCACAAGGCCGCGGTATTGCGACGTCTGGACTGACTGCGAAGCGCGAATTGGATGTCGTCACCCTTCTTCACGATCGGACATTCTACCCGGCCAATCGACGAATTCGTCGAGTTGCTCAATGCTTCGCAGATCCGACTGGTGGTCGACGTTCGCGCTATTCCGCGCTCGCGGACCAACCCGCAATTCAATCGCGAGACGCTTCCAAAGAGCTTGTCGGACTCTCAAATCGCTTATGAATATGTTGCGGAGCTGGGAGGTCGACGCAAGCACGCGCCGGACGTTGCAGCCGGCATAAACGGCTATTGGGAAAATAGCAGTTTTCACAACTATGCCGACTACGCGATGGGCAGCGGTTTTCGTTCCGGCCTGGTCAAACTGCGGGAATTGGGCCACGCCCGGCGCTGCGCCGTGATGTGCGCCGAGGCAGTATGGTGGCGCTGCCATCGTCGGATCATTTCGGATTACCTTCTGGCAGCGGGCGAATTGGTATTTCATATACTCGGCCCCGGGGCAGTGAACCCGGCGAGCCGCACACCGGCTGCGGTTCTGAGTCCTGGCGGAACCTTGACCTATCCGGCCAATCAGGGACGTGAACCGTCCTGTATATGACCATCGCCCGCAAGAGATGGAGATCATCCGGCGCGACGGCTGTCATTGTCGAGCCAAAGCGGCAATGGCCGGACTGCCGCAGAAGCTCACCCATGCGTCGGAGGAACAATCGCCGGTCGCCTGGACCCCCCAATAGCGCACCAGCCATCCCGGAACACGGGTTGTGCAGCGCAGCATGACCGGTAAAACGGCGGTTTACCGTGAGGTGCGCCGCGTGACGGATGTCAATGCCAATGCCTGGGTTTCATCGAGCCATCGGCCGATGGGGTTCCCCGAATTCGTCATCGTGATCGCGTCGATCATGGCCCTGAACCCGCTGGCCATGGACATGATGCTGCCGGCGCTGCCGAACATCGCCTCGGCATTCCATATCGTGACTGCCAACCGGCCGCAGGCGGTGCTGTCGACGTTTCTGATCGGCTTCGGCGTCGGCCAATTCGTGATGGGACCGCTCTCGGACCATTTCGGCCGGCGCCCGGTGCTGGTCGACGGCATGGCGCTGTATTGCATCGCCAGCGTACTTGCGATCACGGCCTCGTCCTTCGAGATGTTGCTGCTGGCGCGCCTGCTGCAGGGGCTCGGCACCTCCGCCACCCGCGTGATTGCGACTTCGATTGTTCGCGACTGCTACGCCGGCCGCCGCATGGCCAGTGTGATGTCGCTGGCGATGATGGTTTTCATCGCCGTGCCGGTGATCGCGCCGTCCTTGGGTCAGGCGGTGATGCTGCTGACGCAGTGGCGCGGCATCTTCATCGTGCTGATGCTCTACGGGGTGCTGGCGCTGACCTGGAGCGCGCTGCGGATGCCGGAGACGCTGCCGATGTCCGAACGCAAGTCGCTGGCGATCCGCAGCGTGTTCGGCGCCTTTCGCCAGACCGTGACCAACCGGCAGACCCTGGGATATGCGCTGGCGGCCGGCGGCGTGCAGGGCTCGCTGTTCGCCTTCGTGTTCTCGTCGCAGCAGGTGTTCACCGAAATCTACGGCCTCGGGCGCACCTTTCCGCTGGCGTTCGCCGCCATCGCGGTCGGCGTCGCCGTCGCCGGCTTTCTCAATGCCCGTTTCGTCGGCCGTCTCGGCATGCGGGTGATTTCGCACGGCGCCCTGGTCGGCTACGTCGCGGTGGCCGGGATCATGCTGCTGGGGGTGAAAATGCAGATGCTGCCGCTGCCGCTGTTCATGGCGCTGGCGGCGCTGATGATGTTCGGATTCGGGCTGATGTTCGCCAATTTCACATCGCTGGCGATGGAGCCGCAGGGCCATATCGCCGGCACCGCATCGTCGCTCTACGGGTCGATCACGACGCTGCTCGGCATCGGCATCGGGATCACGATCGGCCAGAGCTATGACGGCACGCTGTTGCCGTTTGCGACCGGGTTTTTCCTCTGCACGCTGGCCTCCCTGGCGGTCGTGCTGGTGGTGGAAAGGGGCCGGCTCTTCAGGCCGCACCCGATGGTGGTTTAGCCACCGATTGCCCGTTTTGGCCGCCGCACGCAGACGCCGCCGCATACCCCCATCGCCGATCAAGCCAATGGGGTAGGCTGGATGGCCGGCATCCGCCGCCCCGGTTTGCAGTCTCAGCCGGCAATCGCTGCGGCCGCCCGCTCCGCGATCAGGATCGTCGGCGTCTGGATGTTGCCGGAAATCATGATCGGGATCACCGAGGCGTCCGCCACGTGCAACCCCTCCAGCCCGCGAACCCTGAAGTTGCCGGGATCGACCACGGCCATCGGGTCGGTCCCCATCCGGCAGGTCGAGGCGGCGTGATAGAGCGTGGTGCAGTGACCGCGGATATAGTCGGCAACGTCCGCATCGCTTTCGGCCTCGAGGCTTGGCGTGATCTCGCTCTCGATCAATTGCTTCAGCGGCGATTGGGCCGCGATCCGTCGGCTGATGCGCACGCCTTCGACCAGGGTCGCGATATCGCTGCCACTGGGATCGGAAGCGAAATAGCGCGGATCGATCGACGGATATTCGATCGGATCGGCGGAACGCAATTTGATCTCGCCACGGCTTTTCGGCCGCTGCAGGGTGGAATGCAAGGTGATGCCTGGTTTCGACGACAGGAAACGCACATAGTCCCGGTGCGGGCTGATGGCGCCGTAAAGCTGCAGGTCGGGCTCCACGTCCGGCCGGCTGCGCACATGGGCACCGGCAGCCACCCACGGTGAGGAGCGCGGTCCGGTCCGGCTGTCCTTCCATTCCGCCAGACTTGCCTCCAGGCTTTCCGGGGTCCAGGCGCCGACGCCGATCTTCTCCCGGGTATAGAAGGTGATCGGGATATTGATATGGTCCTGCAGATCCTTGCCGACACCCGGAACGTCATGCACCGGCTTGACGCCGACAGCCGACAGCTCGTCCGCCGGACCGATCCCGGACAGCAGCAGCTGTTGCGCCGTGCCGATCGCCCCGGCCGACATCACCACTTCGGCGGCGGCCAGGGCGGTCTGCAGGCGGCCGTTTTCCAGGTACTCGACGCCGATGGCGCGGCCCCGCTCGATCAGGATCCTGATCACCAGCACACCGGTCTTCAAGGTCAGGTTTGGCCGCTCCAGCGCCGGCCGCAGGTAGGACTTGGCGGTGCCGAAGCGTTCGCCGTTCTTGATCACGAACTGGAAGAAACCGGCGCCTTCCTGATCGACGCCGTTGAAGTCGGGATTGTGCTTGAGACCCGCGGCCTTGCAGGCCTCAAGCCACTGCAGTTCGGCGCGATCGACATAGGGCACGCTTGCGACATAGAGCGGGCCGCCGGTGCCATGCAATGGATGATTGGAGAAATTGGCGTTGTTCTCCGAGGCGATGAAATCCGGCAGCACGTCCTTCCAGCCCCATCCCGGGCAGCCGGCCCTGGCCCAGCCGTCATAGTCCGAAGGCAGGCCACGGATATAGATCATGGCATTGAGCGCACCCGAGCCGCCGACCATTTTGCCACGTGGCCAGAACACCCGCCGGCCGCGGCACCCTTCCTGCGGTTCGGTGTAATAGCCCCAATCAACGCCGGTGTTGAACATGGTCGGCCAATCGGAGGGGATGTCGGAGGCCAGCGGCGCGGCCCGGCCGGCTTCCAGCACCAACACGCGGCGCGCCGGATCAGCGGAAAGCCGATTGGCAAGCACGCAGCCGGCCGATCCGGCACCGACGATGATCGTATCGTACATAGGACATCTCCGAGGTGAGTTAGAAGGCAACCTGGTCCGTTGCGTTGAACGGCCGAAACAAATCTCAATTTCTCAGTCGCGGACTTTTGCGGATGACGTCGACAGGCGACGCTGGGCTATCAGGCGCGCCACATCGCCGACCCGGCCAACCAGGCCCTGGGGCATCAGGATGATGGACGCCGCAATGATCAGCCCGAGACCGAGGGTGCGGAACTCGCCAAACTCCCGCATCACCTCGTCAGCCGCAACCAGGACGATGGTTCCGACGATCGGTCCCCAAAATTTGCCGACCCCGCCGACAACGGCGATGGCGATGATGAAGAGAAGCTGCGACAGCGACAGCTGGCCCGGCCCGATGGCCTGGTAATGCCCTGCGAAAAAGCCGCCGGCGAGCCCGGTGAAGAAGGCCGAGATGCCGAACACCAGGAGCTGGGTCTGGAAACGGTTGACGCCGCGCGCCACCGCGTAGCCCGGATTGTCTTTCAGCGCCCGAAAGGCCAGACCCATCGGACCCTTGATCACCACATAGGTGAAAAGCATCGTCACGGCGAACAGCGCGCAGATCAGCGCGTAGTTGCCGACCAGCCATTGCGCCTTGAACAGGGCGCGCATGCCAAGATCGCCGAACCGGGCAAAGCCGACAGCCCCGCCGGTAAACTGCCGGCATTGGGTCCCGATCATCATGAAGCAATCGGTGTCGGTGACGATCAACAGATACATGGTCTGGGCGATCGCCAGGGTCAGCAGCGCCACATAGACGCCGCTCAGGCGCAGGCAGGCGAGCCCGACAACCAGCGCAAAGATCACCGTGGCAAACCCGCCGACCGGAAGCGCTGCCCAGATATTCCAGTGCAGATAGAAGCACAGCATGGCGGTGACGTAGCCGCCGAAGGCGAAGAACGCCATCTGCGCCAACGAAAACACCCCCGCGAAGCCGAACAGCAGGTTCCATTGCGAGGCGATCGTTGCATAGAACAGCGCGAGGATGACCTGTCCGAGCACATAGCGGCTGTCGACGAACACCGGAACGGCGATGGCGGCGGCGATCAGGACCGCGGCCATCGCCAGATCGCCCCAGGCGATCCACGCGCCGGCCGATCGTGTCTCTGGGCTTGAGTCAGACATGGATCCCTCACATGCGCCGGATTTGGATGCGCCCGAACAACCCGGCCGGGCGCCAGATCAGCACGACGATGACGATGGCCAGCAGCGCGGGAAAGCCCCAGCGCGCGCCGGCTTCGTACTGCACGAAGGCTTCGACCACGGCGAGGCCGAAGGCGGCGGCAATGGCGCCGGGCAGGTTGCCGAGCCCGGCCACGACGCACATGATGAAGGCCTTCAGCATCGGATCGGCGCCCAGCGTCGGCGACAACTGGGTGATGGACGAGACCAGCACGCCGCACACGCCGGCGAGCATGCCGGCAATGACCAGGACCTGCAGATAAACCCTGTTGACGGGGACGCCCATCAACTGCGCCGCCTCGCGATGCTGCGCCGTCGCCCGGATCGCCCGCCCCATCCGCGTGCGCGCCAGGATCAGGGCGGTGATGATCATGACGGTGATGGATACGGCGACGATCAGCATGTTCTGGAACGGAACCGCCGCCGGTCCGACGGCGACAGATCCCTCGATGATGACAGGCTGCCGCAGCGGCTGGCCGCCATAGGTCAGCAGGATGGCGTTTTCCAGCGCGATCCCGACACCGACGGTGGCGATCAGCACATTGGTCTCGAAATTCGCCCCAGCCGTCTTCAACAGGTTGCGCACCACCAGCCCATAGAGCACCGCCCCCGCCACACCGCCGAGCAGAATGGCGGCGACGATGCCGAAGGGTTTTGGCAATCCCAGGGTGGTCACAGCCGTGAAGGCGACATAACCGCCAAACGCCAGCATCGAGGCGTGGGCCATGTTCAGCATGCCCATCGAGCCCCACAGCAGCGACAGGCCGACGGTTGCCAGCGCATAGAGTGCCCCGGAGGTCAGGCCCGCAATGATGATCGCCATGAAGACATCGAGCATGGTGTCAGCCTCCGAGGTAGGTCGCGAGCAATTCCTCGCGGGCGAGCAGTTCCTGCGGCGGTCCGGACCAGACGATTTCACCGTCGTCGAGAAGATGCAGCGTGTCCGCCAGATCGGCGACGCGGGCCGGATTCTCGTCGACCAGCAGGATGGTGCGGCCGGAGCTCTTGAGCTCGCCGATCAGGGCGTAGATCTGCTCGATGATCAGCGGCGCCAGACCCAGCGACGGCTCGTCGATCAGCAGAATCGAGCCGCCCATCATCAGCCCGCGGCCGATGCCGACCATGCGGCGCTCACCGCCCGACAAGCTCGAGGCGATCTGGCCGCGGCGCTCGGCCAGCTTGGGCAACAGCGTGAAGACCTCGTCCAGCCGGCGCCGGATCGTGGCGGCATCGCGTTCTAGATAGGCCCCCATCAGCAGGTTTTCGCCGACGCTCATTTCGGGAAACAGCAGGTCGCCCTGCGGCACGTGGGCGACGCCGAGGCCGGCAATCTCGTGCGGCTTGTCGCCGATCGGCCGCCCCGAAACCTGGATCGCGCCGACGCGCAACTTGACCAGGCCCGAAATGGTCTTCAGCAGCGTGGTCTTGCCGTGACCGTTGGGACCGACCACGGTGACGAGACGGCCGGCGTCGACCTCGAACGAAATGCCCTTGAGGATGTCGAGCCCATCGTAGCCTGAAACCACGCCATCGAGCCGCAGCACCGGGTTTGCGGCCTCAACCATGCGCGGCCTCCCCGGCGCCGGGGGCGCGCGCCGGCGCCTCGGCGAAGTGACGCTTCAATCGATCACGCATGCCGTCGCCGAGATAGGTTGCGACCACGGTCTCATCCTCGGCAACCTTGTCGGGGCGGCCCTCAAAGATGACCTTGCCGTGATGCATGATCACCACCCGGCTCGACAGCGCCAGCAGAAACCGCATCACATGCTCGATCAGGACGATGGTGATCCCCTGCGTCCGCAATTTCTCGACCAGCGCCATGATGCGGTCGATTTCGCTGGGAGTGAGACCGCCCACCGGCTCGTCGAGAAAGATCACCTGCGGTTTTGTCGCAACCGCGCCGGCAATCATCAGCAGTTTGCGATCGAGCACGGGCAACTGCCCGATGCTGGTGTCGGCCTTGTGCGACAGGCCGACGAAATCGAGCGCCTCTTCGGCGGCCCTTGCGGTCGAGCGCCCAAGCCTGAAGCCGGGCGAGCGGCGACGGGTGCGGCCGAAATAGGCGGCGACCTCGACGTTTTCGCGCACGCTCAGACTGTCGAAAGCGGCGTTCAATTGGAAGGTTCTGGCGATTCCCAATTGGCAGATCCGATCGGCCGACCAGCTCGTAATCTCGGTATCGCCGAACCAGACGCGGCCGGCCGTGGCCGGCGTCAGGCCGGTGACAACGTCGAACAGGGTTGTCTTGCCGGCACCGTTCGGTCCGCCGATGCCGACAACTTCGCCGCGGCCGACGACGAGGGAAACCCCGTCGACGGCCGCGAGCGAGCCAAAGTGCTTTGCAACACCGTCAAACATCAAAAGCGGTGTTGCAGTCATGGGCGATCCCTTGTCGGCAGCGGAGTCACGTCGTCGGCAACGGCGTTCAGGTCTTCTTGATCCACGGCGGGGTCAGGAATTTGTCGGTCGCATAGAGCGGCGGGGCTATCAGCTTGGGGTCGGTCTTGAAGTCCTGATGCTGCAGGAACTGATGTGGCATGCCGAGCGAGGGATCGGCGACCTGGGTCGGGTAGCAGTACGCCGACTGGCCGTCGGGATCGGCATGATAGACGCCGTTGACGCCGCGATAGATCAGCCGCTTCATCGCCGCGGAGACCTTCTTGATCTGGTCTTTCTTGAACGGCTCACCGGGTCCGCCGGCAATCGCAGCCGACAGCGCCCATTGCCAGAGTCCGTCGTAGGTCTGCGAGCCCGTGATATAGGCGGCGTTGGGCCCGAACTTCTTGCGATAGGATTCGCGGTATTCCTTGGAAAATTCATCGGGCAGACAGCCGATCACCGTCGAATAGAGCACGCCGTTGACGGCGGCGCCGCCGATCTCGCGGAAGGCCGGCAGAGACGGACCATATTGCATGTAGATCAGGCTCTGGGTCGGCTGCGGCAGGAACTGGATCATGAACTGGGCCAGATCCTGCGGCAGGAAGTGCGTTACCGCGATCGCCGCCGGCGGGTCCTGGCGCAATTTCGCCAGCGTCGGTCCCCATTGGTTGGTCGGGAACGGCACCGTCTCGAACAGGCTGACCTCCCATCCGTAGTCCTTGGCTTTGGCGCGGATCGCGTTGGCGATCACGATCGAATATTCGTTGGCGGACGGGATGATCGCCAGCTTCTTGTTCGGCGGCGTCCAGCTGCCGGCGCCCGAGATGGTGTTCAGGAAGTTCAGGAACCCGGGCCCGTACCAGTATTCCGGCGGATCGCCCTGGAAGCAGCTGTAGTAACGCTCGCGGTTCGATTTGAATTTCTCATTGTGCGAAATCAGCGTGTTGTAGTGAACCATGATGACGTCGCTGTCGGCGGCAACATCCATTTCAACCATGTTGGTGCCGATGTTGTAGCCGTTGATGATCGCCGGCACGGCGTAGCGGTCGATCAATCGCTGCATCGCCTGACTGACGATGTCGGCGCCCATTTCCTTGGTATCTTCAACATGGATTTCGATGGGACGGCCGAGGATGCCGCCGGCGGCGTTGATTTCGGCTGCGGCCAACTCGAGACCGTTCTTGAATTCGATCCCGTCAGCTGCGGCAAGGCCCGACATCGGCAAGGCCGACCCTACCGGGATCGGTCCTTCGGCCGCCTTCGCAGTCACATTCATGTCGGCGAGGAATGCCATGCCGGCCACGCCGGCACCAATTCCGGAGAGCATGGAACGTCGATTCACCATTGGGATCATCCTTCTGCTGCGATACCGGCAATAGGCCGGCGTTCAAGAAAGCGGTTCCTTGCCGGACCCTGCGGGTCAGGCACGAAGCCCGCCTGACACGTCAGACGGCACGCCAGAATTCTGGTGTGGCCCGTTCGAATTCCGCCCCGGCGCCGAGCACGCGCGCGTCGGCGCCGCGCGCGCCGACGATCTGCAAACCAATCGGCAACCGCGCCGCCGTCATCGCACAAGGCACGATCAGCGCCGGCTGCTGCGTCAGATTGATCGGAAAGCTGAAGCCCGCCCATTCCGTCCAGCGCTGCATGCTGCTGCCCTCGGGCAGCTCGCGGCCTGCGCCAAAAGCGGGTATCGCCGTCCCCGGCGAAACCAGGAAATCGTATTTCGCCAGAAGCTGGTCCATCGCCGCGCCAAATTCCGCCCGGCGAACCTGCGCGTTGACGAGGTCGACCGCACTGAAGCCGCTTCCGATCGCCGCGGCCTCGAGGAAGCCCGGATCGATTCCGGCTCGCTGCCCGGGCGGGACGGCATTGAGCCGCGCGGCCGCACCCGAAAACCAAAGGGTGTTGAAGATCGCAAGATGGTCGCTGCCGGGCAGTTCAATCGGTTCGACGATGGCGCCCTGCGCTTCCAGGGTTCTGATCGCACGTTCGATTGCGGTCGCGATTTCCGGATCGACCGTACCCGACGCCGGCCTCGCCCAGTAGCCGAAGCGACTTCCACGCAGAACGTCTGCGGTCGGCGCCAGCGATCCGAGATCGCCGGGTCCCTGACTCCAATCCCTCAGATCCCGACCGGACATCGCGGTCAGCATCGCCTGGGCGCTCGCGACCGTCCGCGCCATCGGGCCGATATGGGCGACAGTGCCGAAAGCACTGCCCGGGAACGCCGGCACGCGACCAAAGGTCGGCTTCAACCCGACGATCCCGCTGAAGGATGCGGGCACGCGGATCGATCCTCCGCCATCGGTGCCGAGGTGCAAGACGCCGGCGCCGGTCGCCGCAGCGACGGCGGCGCCGCCCGACGATCCTCCAGAGGTCTTTTCCGCATTCCAGGGATTACGCGTGACGCCGAACAGCGCGCTGTCGGTGACCGCCTTCCAGCCGAATTCCGGTGTCGTGGTCTGGCCGATAAAGATGGCGCCCTTTTGTCGCAGCAGCGCGACCGAGGGCGCGTCCTCTGGATAGGGGCTGGCGCCGGTGGTGCGGCTGCCGTAGCGCACGCTCCAGTCCTTGACCCAGACGATATCCTTCAGCGTCGTCGGAACGCCGTCGATCGGCGACAGCGGCTCACCTTTCTGCCACCGCGCCTCGGAAGCCTTGGCCGCCGAGACGGCCGCCTCGCGGTCGATCAGGGTGAAGGCATTGTAGGCCGGGTTGATCGCTTCGGCCCGGTCGAGCGCTGCGAGGGTCGCATCGACGGGCGACAGTTCCTTGGATCGATAGCGAGCGGCAAGCTCCGGAGCACTGAGGCGGCAGATGGCGGATGCGTCGCTGAAAGGGGTTTCCGGGATCTCTGCAGCCAAGCCGAATCTACTCATTTTGAGTACCATTTGGACACGATGAAAATGAAGGCAGCATCTTCGATGTGTGAGAGGCGGGCCATGCTACCGCACCTCCGCGACCAGCAACGCGGCGGCGGCGATCGCCGCGCCTTGGTGCGGCTGCAGCTCCTGGCCGCCATAGTTTTGGAACACCGGCAGGAACGGATCGTCGATCGGCGTGCGGATCCCGCTCAGTGTTTCCATCACCGCCAGCCCACAATAGGGCACGTAGGCTGCGGAATAACCGCCCTCGTGGGAGAAGGCGAGCCGGCCACCGCAGAGATCGTCGGCGGCGGCCATCAACAGGCGGGTCATCTCGCGATAGCTGCCGCTATGCAGCATCATCGTGCCGAGCGGATCGGCTGCCGACGCGTCGAACCCGCAGGGCACGACGATCAACTCAGGCTTGAAGCGGTAGAGAGCCGGGATCACTATTTGTTCGAAGGCCGCGAGATAGGCGCCATGGCCTGAGCCCGGCGGCAGCGGCACATTGATGTTGTAGCCTGTTCCCGCTCCTTCGCCCCGCTCCGACAGGCTTCCGGTCGCCGCAGGGAAGAGCCGGTCCTGATGCAACGAAATCGTCAGCGTCGTCGGGTCGTCATAGAACGCCTGCTGCGTGCCGTTGCCATGATGCACATCCCAGTCGACGGTGGCGACCCTGCCGAGGCCGTGCACCGCGCGAGCCTTCATGATGGCCAGCGCCACATTGCCGAACAGGCAAAATCCGAGGCCGATGTCGCGCTCGGCGTGGTGTCCCGGCGGCCGCACAAGCGCGTAGCCATTGCGCACCTTGCCGCTCAGCACGGCGTCGACGACGGCAAACGTGCCGCCGGCAGCGAGCCGGGCAATCTCGTAGCTGCCCGGCCCAAACGGCGTGAGCGGCGCCGCCGTGCCACCGCTTGCCGCACTCTGCGTCTTTACGGATTCGATATAGTCGCTTGTGTGAAAGCGGGCGAGATCCGCCTCTGCCGCCGGCACGGCTTTCAATGTCGTCAACTGGTCGAGCAGGCCCGAAACCTCCATCAGATTGCGAAAGCGCCGCTTGGTCGCCGAATTTTCCGCATGCTCACCGGGCTCGATCGTCAGTCCGGCGGGAAAGAACATCGCCGCCGAACCGGTGTCATGCCACAGGTACAGCTCGTGGAAATTCCAGCCCGTCAGCATCGCCATCTGCTCCCAGGCCTCGCCATAAGTCGGTGCTCGAGCATGCTGGCGCGCCTCAATTCAGATCGCGACGCTTGTGGCGGGACGTTGCGTCACAGGCCTCGAGCTTGCAGTCGGTCATTTCGGGCAGATGCATGGCAGCCTCAACTCGCCTCGACAATTCCGATGGCGCTCTCGAACACGTCGACCATCTCGTCGACGTGTTCCTTGGTGAGGGTAAGCGGCGGAGAGATGATGAAGGTGTCGGCGAGATTGCGGATCAGCACGCCCTTCTCGCGGCACAGCTGTGCAATGCGCGCGCCAAAACCCAACGAGAGATCGAAGATCTCCTTGCTGTCCGGGTCGCTCACCAGTTCGACACCGATCATCAGGCCCAGCCCGCGCACGTCGCCGATATTGCGATGGCGGGTCTGGACGTCCTTGAGCCGCGCCAGGAAATAGCCGCCGACCTCGCCGGCATTGCGATCGAGCCGTTCATCCTCGACGATTTTCAGATTGGCGAGTGCCGCAGCACAAGCCAGGGGATGACCGGCGTAGGTGTTGCCGTGGAAGAACGCCGCCGGCGTGAACTCGGCCTCGTCGGACGTCAGGAAGGCATCGGACAGGCGCTTGTTCATCAGGGTTGCGCCGAGCGGGACATATCCGCTGTTGATGCCCTTGGCGAAGACCATGATATCGGCCTTCACGCCCCAGAACCTGCTTCCGAACATCGAGCCTAACCGGCCGAACCCGGTGACGACCTCGTCTGCGATCAGCAACACGCCATGGCGATCACAGACCTCTCGCACCAGCGGCCAGAAGTTCGCCGGCGGCACGATGACGCCGCCGGCTCCCTGCACCGGTTCAGCGATGAAAGCCGCCACCGATTTTGGTCCCTGATAGATGATTTCCCGCTCCAGGAGTTCGGCACAGAGACGGCCGAGCTCGAGCGGATCCGTGGTGAACGGATTGCGATAGAGATGCGGGGTCTCGACCTGAAGATAACCCGGCAGCAACGGCTCGAACTGTTCGCGGTAGACGGTCGTGCCATTCGCCGACAGGGCGCCCAATGTCACGCCATGGTAGGCGCGCTTCAGCGAAATGATCTTGGTGCGGGTCGGCTCGCCGACCTGGCGCCAATATTGCCGCACAAGTTTGAAGGCCGCCTCGTTGGCTTCCGACCCGCCGGAGGAAAAGAACGCCCGGGTCATGCCTTCGGGAGCCGCCATGCGGCACAGCATGTCGGCCAGTTCGACCGACGGTGTCGTCGTGGTGCCGCCGAACAGCGAGTAGAAGCTGAGCTTGTCGAGCTGATCGCGAATCGCTTGCTTAATTTCCTCGCGGCCGTGTCCGACATTGACGTTCCACAGCCCGCCCTGCCCGTCGATGTAGCGTTTGCCCTGGCCGTCAGTGACGTAAACACCGTTGCCGCCTTCGATCACCAGCGGCGGATTCTTCGCGGCGAAACTCGGATTGCTGAAGGGATACAGCATATGCCGCGTCAGGACGTCGTTTGGGCGGGCAACGGCTTGCGACATCGCAATGACTCTCCTTGGCGATCAGAATGGAGCGATCGTCGGCCTCTCGGTCGAGGATCGGTTCGGGACATCGGCAGCCGAGGTGGCTGGATCGCCGCAGGCGGCGGTGAGCGGCTTCATGTTAGACAGCGCAGAAAATTGGTCAAGTGACTTAAAATATGCAATTGCCTCGCCGATTTGCTCAATAAAGGTGCGAAATCCCTGCGCACATGGCGGGTGTGACGGGCGAACAGCTTCGGGATCGAACCACGCAGGTCTGGTTCGAACTTTCGGCGGATACGCTTCGGAAGTTGAGAGAGCTTAAGGGCAGCTATCCGGTCGCCACGTCATCCCGGCTCTGCCGGACAAGCGTGCGAGCCACGGCCTGGGCTCCGGCCGTGACCGCCTTCAGGCCGGCCTTCAGATGGTTATCTGCAGCGCCAGCCAGTGATTGAAGGATCAACCCGTCGACGCCGGCCAGCATCAGATGGGCAAGGCTGCGGATCTGAGTGTCGGTCAGTCCCGACTCGTCCGGGCCGCCGCCTTCCCGCAACTGCGCGACATAGGCATCGACATATCCCTCATATTGCCGGCGAGCCAGCCATTCGCTGCCTTGGGTGCGCAGGGCATAGAGGGTCAGTTCATATTGGACGATCTGTTTTGCCCGGGTTCGCTCGACATAGGCCCAGGACGCCCGGAGCACCTCGGCAATCCGGGCCTCGATCGTGTCGCTGGGAACGAGATCTGCCTTCAGCGTCAGTTTCAGTTCGTTGACCAGCATATCGAGAACGGCAAGCAGCACGGCTTCCTTGTTGTCGAAATGATAGTGCAGCGTCGCAAGGCGCACGCCGGCCTCCGCCGCGATCCGCCGCGTGGTGGTTTCCTGCAGTCCGTGGATTTCGAGGGCCTGCAGCGCGCCGCTGACGATCCGCGTCCGGGTCTCCGCGCTTTTCGGAGTCGGCCGCGCCCGGCCCCGCTGCTCGATCGGCTCGGCACCGTCGATGCTGGGAGCCTCAGTATTCATGGGCGGTTCCATCCAGGTCATTTTTCAAACGGCAGCCAAAATATACGTGATTCGGTCGAATGATCGCGCCGCAGGGAGGCATCAGGCCACCCGCGGCTTCACCGCCAGCTGCACGCCGAGTGCGCCCAGCACCTTGCGGATGGTCGCGAATTCAGGCCGGGTGTTGCCGCTGAGCGCTCGATACAGATTTTCCCGGGAGACGCCAGCCGCCTCCGCAACGGCGCCCATGCCCTGCGCCCGCGCGACGGCACCGATCGCTTTTGCGATAAACACCTCATCGTCGGTTTCAAGCGCCTCGGTCAGGTACTCGGCGATCAGCTCCGGGCTGTCGAGATATTCCGCGGCATCGAAAACTCCGGTCTTGGCCATGATCAATCTTCTTTCGGCCATCTGCTTTGCGCCTCGATATCGCGCGCTGGCTGCTCTTGTCGCAGCAGAACCAGTTCGCTGCCGCAGTTGACGCAGTAGCCCAGGAGTGGATCCGCATTTCATTCACGCCCTCGCCGCCGGGCGCGCCACGCCGCCGGCGTTGCCGTTCTCGAGGTGCTGGAGGCACGCAACGATTTTCGCTTTGCCGCGCACGTCGCGGAGATCCTTGAGCCAAGCTATGAATGTCGCGCTTTACCTGACTTTCGGCATCTGTTGCTTATACGCTACAGCGCTATCATTGACAATCGGTTCCGATGCGGATTTTCGGCTATCGTCGGCGCTGATTCCAAATCAACGTTGAATGCTGGCGCCAGCGATCAGCAAATATCTCGCTTGCGCACTCACCGCCACGGACAACGGGCAAAGCGGGATAAAAATGCGCTACCGTCAGACTCCTTGTTCGATGACCTTCACCCGGGACAATCAGACGCTGTTCGGCGGCGACAGATCGCCCAGCAGCGTAGGGATCAATTCCGATACCGTCGGATGAATGGGAACGGCGCGCTGCAACACATCGTACGGCAGCCCGGCATTGATGGCGTCGAGAAGGCCATGAATTGCCTCGTCACCGCCGGTCCCGAGAATGGCGGCGCCAAGTATCCGTTTTGTCCCGGCATCCACAACAACCTTCATGAAGCCCCGGGTTTCTCCCTTTTCGACGGCTCGCCCGACCCGGGTCATAGGCCGCTGGGCGGTCAAGATCGGCCGACCGGTCTTTTGCGCCTCGGCATCCGTCATCCCGACCCGCCCCAAAGGCGGATCTATATAAAGCGCATAGGCTGGAACGCGGCTACTGACCTTGCGGTGCTCCCCGTCGAGCAGGTTGGCGGCAACGATCTCGTAGTCATTGTAGGCCGTGTGTGTGAAAGCGCCGCAACCGTTGCAGTCGCCGAGTGCCCAGATGCCGGCCACGCTGGTGGCAAGGCTGTCATCGACCTTGATGTAGCCTCTTGAATCGACGGCCACGCCAGCGCGATCCAGTCCGAGATCATCCGTATTGGGCCGGCGTCCAACGGCAAGAAGGACATCCGTGCCGACCACCTCCGGCTCTCCGGATGTGCAGTCCACGCCGACCGCAATGCCTTCCGGCCGCGACGCGAAACTGATGCACTCCGCAGCCGTTCGGACCGCGATATCCTCACTTTCCAGGATGCCGCGAATGGCAGCCGAGATGTCCTCGTCTTCACGCGAAATGAGGCGCGGGCCTTTCTCCACGATCGTCACCTGGGCACCGAAGCGGCGGTAGATCTGCGCAAACTCCAGACCGATATAACTGCCTCCCACGATCACCAAATGACGAGGTATCCGATCCAGCTTCAGCATCGTGCTGTTGGTCAGGTAGGAAATATCACTGATGCCGGGCATTTCCGGTACAACCGCGCGTCCCCCCACGTTGATGAAGATGCGCGGGGCCGTGAGCAACCGATCGCCGACCCGAATCACATCAGGCCCCTCGAAACTGGCATGGCCCCTTAGAACCGTGCATCCCTTCATGCCGTACAGCAAACCCTCGACGCCAATCCTGGCATTCAGCGACACCGTATCCGCACGAGCCTTGGCTCGTGCCATATCGATCGCCACGGCCGCGTTGATGACAACGCCGTAATCCAAAGCGCGGCGGGCCGAATGAGCCGCGTAGGCGCTCGCGACCAGCGTCTTGGTCGGCATGCAGCCGGTATTGACGCAAGTTCCGCCGAACAGCTGGCGTTCGACGACTGCGACACGCATTCCGGCTTGGGACAACCTGTGGGCCAATGGCGGCCCGGCCTGCCCTGCGCCGATGATTATCGCGTCGTATGCCTCGCTCACGATATCGCCAGCGCGACCAGACAGGCGGAGCAAATCGCAATTGCATCTTCGATGAATGCCGCCGGCCGATCAGTCTTCAACGCCCCGGCGAGCCATATGCGGAATTCCTTGCCCACCAGTGTTCCAGCAACGGCGCCAACGACGCCCGCAAGAGCGCTCATGAGCCAAGCATGGCTCGGAACTCCAAACGCCGCACCCGCCACGGCGCCGACGAAAATTCGTCCGCCAAATTGAACCGGAACGGTACGGCTTGGCGTCGATGGCAGTTGATCGGTCACAAGCTCACCGAGGGCCAACAAGGTAAGGATGGAAGCCGTCCAGACGGAGCCAAGAAACTCCAGCCAGCTCCCACCGAGATTGACCCATCCGAAATATGCCACCCAACTAATGGCGGCGAACGCGGTCATCGACCTGAGGCCGGCGATAATCCCGATGACGAAGGCAAGAACATAAAACGTCATGATACTTCTCCAATTTAAAGCAGCCGAGTTTCTTCTGTGTCGAAATTAGGGGACTGAGATTTTGATTTATTACAAAATCGAATGATTTGTTCTAAATTCAAACTTGCTTGGTAGTTCACGGCGCTGCTTGGCAGCGTAGCTGCCTTTACTTTACGCCGAGGTTGGCGAGCGCCGCATACAATGGGAGGCCGATCAAGGCGACCACGATAGCGTCCCAGATTCGTGGTCCAGGCCGGATCAATCGGGCTTCCCGGCCATTTCCCGCGTTGACTACCCGCCCTCGCAGTCTCGATTCCGTCAGCTCGGTACGAAAACCGTCCAATTCTCTGCCCGACTAAAGCCCACAGATTCGTAGAGAAGCGCCCCTGTTGGAGTTCCATGCAGGAAAGCACCGCGCGCGCCCGCGCTGTAAGCATCCTGAAGCACCGTCTCAATCATCGCTCTGCCGTATCCCCGCCGGCGGTAATCAGGATGGGTAGTCATGTTGAAGATGCCAACCCAATCATCGGTCAGAACGCCGAAACCGGTGCCGACCGCGATTCCTTGTTCTTCGGCCAGCCAGGCCGTCATCCGAGGAGCGCCCAAAACGGAAGGAGAGCTGAACGGCGAGAACAATTCTGCAGGGCCTTCAAAACCGGCGGCCATTGCAACCTGGTAAGTAGGACAGTCCTCGATCGTGGCACGACGAACATGCGGTAAATCGCTATTGACTTTACGCCGCGGCGCTTCGTCGAATTGCCTTATCATGAACGGCAGTGATACTTGCTGGCTTCTACCGCACTCGGTCGCAAGACCAACAATCGTTGGAGACGGCTGGTCGCCACGAACTTGGATGCTCCAGGGCAATTCGAAGGTCTCTTGCGAAGGCAGAAGCGCGGCGATTGCTCCGGCATCCGGTCGTCGCGCGCTACTGAACACGCCGTTCAGGAATGCCATTCGGACGCCAGTGACCAAGAGCTTCGTTCCCCGTTCTCCCTCCTGGAATAGCCCTCCGGGCTGCAACAAAGCAAACGCCTTCAGGGCGCCATACCACGCGTTCACGGCCTCATCCACCAATTCCGTTTTCACCTGTCCTCCAACGTTCGCGCCCACTCGCCGCGTCGCACGGCGCCGCTATTGTTCGGTTCGAACTTTACCACCCGCGCGCAGAGTCAGCCATCATATGAATGTGTGATGGAAATCGCTTCAAACGGCGTCGCTAAGGTTCGACCCGGACTGCACAACGATTATTTGCCTAGCGATGAAGCCAAGACGGCCTTCTCGACCGCCGCCAGCAGCGCCGGACCATCGAAGGGCTTCCGAAAAAACCCATGATGACCCTGGGCAGCCGCGCGCTTCTGGGCCGCGGCCTCGGGGCGCGCCGTAATGAAAATCACAGGCAAGTCAGGACGCGCATCCCGTGCCAGCCGATGCAGCTCGAAGCCATTGACGAGCGGCATTCCGATATCGGCGATCAGGCAATCGATCTCGGACAGAATACTGTCTTGGAGGAGCGACCGGGCGGAGGAAAACGAGCAAACCGAATGTCCCGCCGACTCAAGGAGTTCCTGGATCGACTCGAGAACTCGAACGTCATCGTCCACCACGGCGATCTTGGATTTGTAAAGGCCCATCATTTCGAAACCATTCCTGCATGCCGCGAATGGGTTATTGGTATTTCCAGCTTCTCGGCAATTCTCACCAGGTCGGCCAGCGACGCGGCTTCCATTTTCTGCATGATCTTGCTGCGGTGGATCTGAAGCGTCACGTTGCTGATTCCTAGTTCAGCGGCGGCCTGCTTGTTGAGCAGGCCACTGGCAACGAGCGGCAGAACCTCGCGCTCGCGGGGAGTCAGGCAGGAAAGCCGTTGCCGCAGCTTCGCCATCTCCGCCCTCTCCAGGCGCGAGACTCGATCCTGAGCTACCGCCGCGTTGATCGCCTCTATCAATTCCGATTCGCTGAACGGCTTGGCCAGAAAATCGACGGCCCCGCCCTTGATCGCCCGCACCGAAGACGGAATGTCGCCATGCCCGGTGATGAACACGATGGGTGGATGATCTCCGTCGGCTATCTGCTCTTGAAATTCCAAACCGTTTATATCCGGAAGTTTCACGTCCAGAACCAGGCAGGCGGGCTGGTCAGGCCTCGGGAAAGCGATGTACTCTGCGGCAGACCCAAATCCGAGAGCACGCAGACCCAGGGACATCAGGAGTTCGCAAAGCGCCTCCCGTATCCGATGGTCATCATCGACGATGAACACGACAGGTTGTTCCGTGGTCATTTCGACTCGCTCGAATTCGCGGGAAGCGTGAACGTGAGCGTCGTCCCGCGGGGCTCGTTTTTGGCAGCCCGCAGGCGACCATCGTGGGCCTCGATGATCGAACGACAGATCGCCAGGCCCATGCCCATGCCATTTTCCTTCGTGGTAAAGAACGGTTCAAAGATCAGCTCGATGTCTTCCACTCCGCTGCCGCGATCCCGGACCTCGACCCGCACCTCGTTCATCCCCTCCCGTCGCGATCGGATCAACAGCGACTTTGGATATTCGGCGCTCGATTCCATCGCATCGATTCCATTCCGGGTCAGATTGACAAGAACCTGTTGAATTTGGACGCGGTCGACCAACGTCGAAGGCAGACTTACTTCCAGGTCGACTTCGATGGTGATGTTTTTCTTTGCGACGTCGTCGCCGATCAGCATGCACACCTCAGCGATCACCTCATTCAAATTGACAGATTCTCTGGTCGAGACGGCCTGCTTGAACAGCGCGCGAATTCCGCTCACCACATCCGCCGCGCCGTTCGCGTCGCGAATGATTCGTTCGATGGTGACCCGCGCGCGTTGAAGGTTGGGAGGTTCCGTCGACAGCCAACGCTGGCACGCATGGCTGTTAGCTATCACGGCAGCGAGCGGTTGATTGACCTCATGTGCAATCGAGGCGGATAGTTCCGCGAGGCTTGCGGCTTGCGTAGCGCGCGACAGCTTCTCCTGCGCCGCGCGAAGTTCTTTCTGCATCCTAGTTTGAAGTTCAATATCGACACAGACGCCATACCACTGGACGATATTGCCATCTTCGTTACGAAATGGCTCGGCACGTAAATCGACCCAATGGTACGTACCATCCACGCGGCGAAGCCGATGCCTCACGCTAAGTGCCGCTCCAGTTTTCACGGAGCGAAACCAAAGCTGTTCCAGTTCAGCGAGATCGTCTGGATGAATAATAGCCAGCCTTGCAAGGGATCCCAGGCTGCCACCTTGCAAAGGCTTAAAGCTGTCCAGTGCCTTGCCGATAAAGTCGGTCATGCGTTTGTTGAAGTAGGACGGCTCCCCGTCGGGCGTTGCGCAGAAGACCAAGGCCGGAATGGCATCGATGAATAGACGCAATTTTCGCTCGGAGCTGCGCAGGGCATCTTCCGCGTGCTGGCGTTCATCCACGTCAGTGAACAATCCGTACCACCGCACCACCTTGCCATGCCGGTCAATAGTCGGCTCGACGCGTGAGTGGAACCAGCGATACACGCCGTCATGGCGTCGAAAGCGGTGGTTAAAATCCGTGGGCTCACCCGTTCGCACGGCATGAAGCCAAGCTGTCATTGTGGACTGGCGGTCTTCCGGATGAATGACGTCGATAAAATTGTGTCCGACTAACTCGGACATCTCCACTCTGAAATAATCCAGATCCCTTTTGTTAGCGTAGTCAAGCTTGCCGTTGGAATCGGCGGTGGCGATCATTCCGGGCACATTATCGAGGATCGACCTGAGATTTGCCTCGGTGGCGCGCAGGGTTTCCTCGGCAATTTTTTGGTCATCGATATCGACACATACGCCATACCATTGGACGATATGGCCATCCGCGTCTCGGAACGGATCTACACGGGCATCCACCCAACGGTACACATCGTCAGCCCGGCGAAGCCTATACCTTGTGCGGATTGGGTCACCGACTTGAAAGGAGTGGGACCAGCTTCGTTCCAGTTCGGCCAGTTCGTCCGGATGGATGATGGCTCGCCTAACAAGGGAACCCTTGCTTTCGCCTTGCGGCTGCTGAAAACTGTCCAGCGCCAGACCCGTGAAATCGACCAAGCGTTTATTGAAGTAGGATGGCTCTCCGTCGGGAGTCGCACACCAGACCATTGCCGGAATCGCATCAATGAGTAGACGCAACTGTCGTTCGGTGTCGCGCAGGGCCTCTTCCGCCTGTTGGCGATCGTCGACGTCGACAAACACGCCGTACCAACGAACGATCCGTCCATCGCTATCGTGCAACGGCTCTGAACGCGAGTCGACCCAACGGTACACACCGTCAGCCCGGCGAAGCCGATACCTCATGCTGAATGCTTCGCCGGCGCGAACGCAGTTAAACCAATGTCGCCTCAGTTCGTCGATTTCGTCCGGATGGTAAACAGCTCGCATCGTAGGGGATGGCCGGCTTTCGTCTGCCGAAAGGTCAGAACTGCTCAACGTGACGCCGGTATAATCTGTTAAGCGCTTGTTGAAATAGTACGGCGCCCCATTAGGGCTCGCGCACCAGACAAGAGCTGGAATAGTGTCAATGAGGAGACGGAGCTGTCGTTCGCTGTCGCGCAAAGCCGCTTCGGCCTTCTGGCTGTCATCGATATCGACGCACACACCATACCATTGAACGATGTGGCCATCCGCATCGCGGAACGGATCCACACGTGCATCAACCCAACGGTACACACCGTCAGCCCGGCGAATCCGATACTTTGTGCGAATTGAGTCGCCGCTTTGGTAGGAATGAGCGCAAAGTCGTTCCTGGTCAGCAAGGTCATCCGGATGGACCAAAGCCCGCATCGCAAAGGCTTTCCGGGCGCGGCCTTCCGAGTCGTCAAAACTGTTCGGCGCAATCCCCGTATAGTCGATCAGACGTTTGTTGAAATAGCATGGCTCCCCCTTCGGGGTGGTACTCCAGACGAGCGCCGGAAGAGCGTCGATGAGCTGACTGAGTTGCACCTCGCTGCGGCGCACGGCCTCTCCTGCTTGCTTTCTTCCGTTCATGTCGACCGGGTTGGCGTACACGGTGCCGGCCGCATCGGTGGACGATCCGAGTCCTGGCGTGCTCCCCGCGATCAGACAGGCCCGGCGCTCTGCCGGATCTGTTGAAGTTGCCCTCTCTTTGTCTCGGATGAGCAAGCCGATGGCGATTACCGCCGTCAGGAGGGCGACAAATCGGAGATAAACTCTGATGTCTAGCGGGAGGTCCACTCCAGGCAGAAGCAAGAAAAGGACGAGCGCGAGACCGCAGATTCCGATGGAACGCATCCTCGAGTATCTGTCACTGCAAATGTAGACCGCCACGAGGACGGCCAGCAGGCCGGTTGCCTCTCCCGAAAGCCATGCCAGCACCATACCGGCTACGCCGACCGCAAGTGCCGGGCCGCACTGCCGGATCGAGGAAGATGCCGTCATCGCGGGGCGAACTCCCTGATGCTCATCCATTTGCGGCGCTGATGCCTTCGTCGACCGAACCCCGAGCATTGTGATAATAGCCTAAGCCCGTGAAACCCGAAAACCAGATCTTCCTCGTGGACCGAAATCCGTCGCGGACCATATCAGAGCAAAGTGGCGCGAGACGTAATAGTAAAGTGTTATGGACAGGCAACAGCGGCTCGCTGTGACCGGATCGGCGCCAACACGGATCAGCCCTCGAATGTCAGCGCCGTTACCTGGATAGCGACCGGCCCGTCGAGCTTTCGTCGTCTAGTCTCAGGCAATCGCTTCAAGGTGGGAGTGCCGGCGTGGGGCATGGTCGGGCCCTGGAAACGGCTGTGGCACGATCGCGACTGAAATCTCGCAAGACCCGCCGCGCGCCGTCCGGTTCTACGCTTCGAAAGTGCGGCAACTAACCGAACGGTCGCGATAGAGCAGGCTAAACGATTGCAAGCGAACCTTCAAGGCGCCTTGCCGGGCTTCAAAGAAGCCTCGGCCGAGGAGGTCGTTCTTGAAGACCCGTCGCAGGGCGGGAGAATGACAAGTTCGTCATGGAAGCCGCAGGCAAGTTCAAGAGAACTTGATCTTTGCCGATCGACCAGTGACCGGTGTGCGCCAATATGTGAAAAAAAATTTAGAGTCTTAGAACTCACGCTGAGGGTGACCGCTCAAAACATTATTTGTACGATAGTTCCTGCAGAATTCCACCAGCGACCGCTGCAGGTAGTGATCCAGCTTAATTCGGATCGGAGTCAGATCCATTCCAGCATGCCGTCGAAACATTTTCCATCATACACTTACATGATAGCCACCCCTCGCGTGATGATACAAGACGGGGCTATGGCGACGAGGATGCGGCAGACAAACAAGAGGCTGCTCAAAAGAAGTTCAGACGGACTGTACGCCGACGGTGGCATCTCTCACTTTATAAATTAGTCTGCGGAAAGACGCTATGACTGCTGGCGAGTTTATCTCGTTCGGACCTTACTGCCTGATCCCGGCAGAGCGCATTTTGTTGAGAGGCAGTGAGGCGGTCGACGTCGGCGGTCGAGCGCTCGATGTCCTCATCGCACTCGTCGAATCCGCTGGTGAGGTCGTTGGACAGCGCGAGTTGATGGTTCGAGCCTGGCCAAACGTGGTGGTGGGCGACGGCAGCCTGAGAGTGACGATCGCGGGCCTGCGCAAGGCGCTGGGCGACGGCCAGGATGGCATGAGATACATCGCGAACGTGACGGGACGAGGCTATTGTTTCGTCGCGCATGTAGATCGCTCGAACGCGCAGCCACTGGCATCGACGCCGCCGCCTCCCCTGATCTCCGAGCCCCGCCCTGTCCTGAAGCACAAACTCCCGGCGCGACTGGCCCGCATGGTGGGCCGTGACGGCGCCGTCGAGACGTTGTCGATGTTGCTCGCCTCTCGGCGTTTCGTGAGCGTGGTTGGGCCGGGCGGCATGGGCAAGACGACCGTGGCCATCTCCATCGCCCACGCACTGCTCGACGAGTTCGGCGGTGCGGTTTACTTCGTTGATCTCGGCGCCGTCACCGACGCGACCCTTGTCCCCAGCGCCGTGGCCGCTGTGCTGGGCGTGTTCGGGCAGACGCAGGACCCGCTGCCCGGCCTCCTGGCCTTTCTGGCGGGGCGCCGGCTTCTGCTAGTCCTCGACAACTGCGAGCATGTCATTTACGCGGCGGCTTCGCTGACGGAGCGCCTCCACCGCGAGATACCGCAGGTGCACATCCTCACGACCAGCCGCGAGTCGCTACGCGTCGAGGGCGAGCATATCCACCTTTTGGTGCCGCTGGAGTATCCGACAGCCAGAGAAGACCTGACTGCGGTCGAAGCCCTTGCTACACCCGCGGTGCAGTTGTTCATGGAGCGCGCTTTCGCCAGCGGCTACACCTTGGATCTGACAGACGCCGATGCGCCGACCGTGGCGGCTATCTGCAGCCGATTGGATGGCATAGCGCTCGCCATCGAACTCGCGGGCAGCCGGGTCGGCGCCTATGGGCTGCAGGGCACGGCTGAGCTGCTGAGCAATCGATTCAAGCTTCTTTGGCAGGGTCGCCGAAGCGCGCTGCCGCGCCATCAAACCTTGGCCGCGATGCTGGACTGGAGCTTCAATCTTTTGTCCGCCCGGGACCGACGCGTGCTCGGGCGACTCTCGATATTCGTTGGCTTGTTCACGCTCGAGGCAGCCTTGGTCGTGGCGACCGACGACCAAACCGATGCGATGGAGGTGGCCGACGCGATCGCCAGCTTGGTCGACAAATCGCTGATCTCGGTCGTACTGATCAACGGCGCTGCACACCATCGGTTGCTCGACCCGACCCTGGCCTATGCAGCCGAAAAGCTTGCACAAACCGCCGAGGCGAGCGCCGTCGCCAAACAACATGCCCTCTACTACACGCAGTCTCTTTCGAACGGCGCAAGCAAGGAGGGGAGCATCTCCAGTGAAGACGTGGCGGCCGCCAGACTGTACATGGGCAATATTCGCGCGGCCCTGGAGTGGAGCTTCTCCGGCGCCGGCGAAGCGGCGATCGGCGTGCGGCTGGCGGCGGCGGCGGCGCCATTGTTCTTCGAGCTTTCCTTGCTCGTCGAATGCGTCCGCTGGTGCGAGCAGGGCCTGGCTGCATTGCCCGAAGGCGACCAGGGCAGTGCGACCCACCTGGCGCTTCAGGCATACCTGGCTGCTTCAGCAATGTTTACCCGCGGCAATAGCGACGAAGTACGGAGAGCCATCGAGGACGCGCTGAGTTTGGCCGACGCGCTCGGCGACCAGCAGCATCTGATGCACCTCCATGTCGGCCTGGGTATCTTCCTGACCCGTATCGGCGATTTTGGGGGCGCCCTCGCCGTCGCCCAACGCGGCATCACAATCACGCAGGCGATCGGCTCGCCCGGCGCGATCGCCACGGGAGAGTCGGTGCTGGGGGTCGCCTACCACCTGGTTGGCGACCACGTTAGCGCTCGCCGCCACTGCGAACTCGGCCTGACCAAAGCTGAGGCCGCGGACGCCGCGCAGGTCGCCTTTTTTGGCTACGATCATGAGATTCGCGCGCTGATCGCGCTCGCGCGCTGCTACTGGCTGATCGGGTTTCCCGATCGTGCCGCCAAGACGGCGCGGTGGGTGATCGAGGTGGCCGCCAAGCGCGATCACCCGGTCAATCTGTGTATGACCTTGATCTACACGGCAACCGTATTTCTCTGGCGAGGTGACCTTGATGAGGCGGAGCAGCTTATCCGGCGCCTCATTGGGCACGCGGCGCGACATTCGCTCGGCCCCTACCATACCGTCGGGTTGGCCCTGACCGGTGAACTGTCCGTCGCGCGCGGCAATCCAGCGGAGGGCATCGCGCATTTGCGGCGCGCTCTCGGAACGTTGCAGGCGGAGAAACATCACGCCATGACACCGGCTCTTCATGTGGCGCTTGCTGAGGGTCTCATGAGGGCGGGGGAGATTGATGAGGCTGCGGCAGTGATCGACGCAGGCTTGGTCCTGAGTGAGGCTTTCGGCGAAACCTTAAACGTACCGGAGTTGCTGAGAGTCCGTGGGGAGATATTGCTCCAAGCGACGGCCGCCGATCCCGCGGCTGCCGAGCGGGCGTTCCAGCTTTCCCTGCACCAAGCAATGGAGCAATCGGCCCTCGGCCTCGAACTGCGGTCAGCGATCAGCCTTTCGCGACTGTGGTCCAGCCAGGGAAAAACGTCGGAAGCCGCTGACCTGCTGGAGAGCCGCTATCGGCGGTTTGGGGAGGGATACCAGACGACGGACTTGACGGTTTCACGTCAACTCCTGACCGAACTCGGACGGTACGCCGCTCCCCTTGATACGGCGAGCGGGCGAGCCCGGCTCAGCGAAAACAAAGTTTAACACCTGATAACGTGTCCTCCGCGGCCGTCTCCGGCAATATGAGCCAGAGATGACCGAGGAATGATATTGGCCGACATGTCTGATTCGGGAAAACAGCGAGATCTCGGCGCACAGACCACTCCTGCTGACCAGTTGATCGCCGGACTGCCGCCGCCGGTGGCCGCCTGCATCCGGGCGACAAACCTATGCGATCTTGACGCGCTGTTGGAGACATTCGTTGATGATGCCCTCGTCAATGATCAGCTTATTGACTATTGGGGCAAGGAGGCGATCGCCGCCTGGGCTACCCACGACATCATCGGCGAGCAGTTGACGCTCAAGGTCGTCAGGACGGTCCAGCACTATGGGCAATCCATCGTGACCGCCCATGTCGACGGATTGTTCGACAAGCGCGGGCTGCCTAACCCTCTTGTCCTCGCCTTCTATTTCTCATCCTGCGGCAACAAAATCGCTCAACTCATCATTCTGCGAAATCAATCCGGCATTCAGGGCAATCGCCCGTGAACGTCGGCTTTGATCCCCCACCCTTTGCAACCGGCAAAGGGACACTTCGACTTAACACCCCTCAAGCTCAAAGGACGATCGATCATGATGATTGCAATGCAAGTGCCCCGGCCCGGCGCCAAATTCGAACGAGCCGAACGCGAAGTTCCGGCGCCCGGCGCTGACGAGCTTCTGATTCGGGTGCATGCCTGTGGTGTTTGCCACAGTGATGCGGTGACGGTCGAAGGTCTCGTGCCGGGTCTTCAATATCCGCGGGTACCCGGCCACGAGGTCATCGGCTCGGTAGAGGCGGTCGGGGCCAACGTGCGGGGGTGGGCCGTAGGTGACCGCGCAGGCGTCGGCTGGTTCGGGGGGTCGTGCGGGCACTGCCGGCGCTGCCGCCGCGGTGAACAGTTCGCTTGCGAAACCGGCTCGGGAGCGACCGGCGTGACGCGGGACGGCGGCTATGCCACCCATATGCTCGCCGATGTCTCGGCGGTCGCTCATGTGCCGGTGGATCTCGACGAAGTGGAGGCTGCGCCGCTGCTTTGCGCGGGCATCACCACCTTCAACGCGCTCCGGAACAGCGGGGCCGGGCCGGGCGATCTCGTCGTGATCCATGGCGTCGGCGGACTCGGCCATCTTGGCATTCAGTTCTCCTCGCGCCTCGGCTTTCGGACGATCGCGGTCAATCGCGGCCGGGAAAAGGAAGCGCTCGCCCGTGCTCTCGGCGCCCACGACTATATCGACAGCAATGAAGGCGACGTTGCCGAAGCTTTGCAGGCCCGAGGGGGCGCCAAGGCGATCATCGCAACCGTGAGCAATGCCGACGCGATGAAGGCGATTGTGGGGGGTCTCGGGCCGAATGGGACGCTGATGGTGATCGGCATGGTCGGCCCATTCGACATCGACACATTTTATTCCCTGCTGATAAAGCGTGCGGCCGTTAAAGGCTGGTATACAGGCGTCGCTACCGATTCCGAGGACACGCTCGCCTTCAGCAAGCTTCACGGCATCAGTTCGACGAATGAGGTCTTCCCGCTCGAGGAGGCCCAGGCGGCGTATGATCGGATGATGAGTGGCAAGGCGCGGTTTAGAGTCGTTCTCAGGGTGAACTGAGCTGCCGATCAGGGGCAGAGACGGATCAATCGGGGTGGAGAGCCTTCCACCCTTCGGATCATATCCGCGCGGAATCGAGCGCCGCCGGGGCCGCTGCCGTGCCCAACCATGTGCTGACGACCTCTTGTGCCCTTTATTAAAGAGAAGACGGCATGACACAAATCTCTGCGAAAGCCAGCGTGATCACCCTGATCAATGTGTTCACAGTCGAGCCGGCAAACCAGCGCCGTCTCGTTGAACTCCTGACCGAAGCAACAGAAGTTTCGGTACGTCAGACGCCGGGCTTCGTGTCTGCCAGCCTCCATCGCAGTATGGACGGCACGAAGGTCACGATGTACGCGCAATGGCGGAGCATCGACGAGTATCAGGCGATGCGCCGGGATCCTGCCGCGCTCCCGTTCTTGCAGGAGGCGCTCACGATCTCCAGGTTTGAACCCGGCATGTACGAAGTCGTGCGAACCTTTGCACCCGCGGGCGAGCTGAACTGAAACCAATGCTTGGCAGGTGCCAAGCGTCAGATTTTACGCCGCAGCGCGCCGTCTCGAGTCCAAGTCAATGACTTCGGAATTCTTGACAGACGACCAGTTCCAGGACCGTCGGTGCGACGTTGAAACCCCGGCCCCCGGGGGCACTGATCCACTAAGTTGGTTGCCCGGCGGCTTCCAGGACCAGCCGGGCAATCGCGTCGGGTTGGGAGATCAACGACAGGTGGCTTGCCTTCACTTCGATGGTCTTGGCTCCCATACGTTTGGCCATGAAACGTTCCAGATCGGGATTGATCGTCCGATCTTCCGTGGAAACGGCATAGAAACTGGGCTTCAACCGCCAGGCCGCGTGTGCAGTCTTGCCGGTGAGCAACGCCTTTTGGAACGGCTCCTGGACCGCATAGAGCACCTTGGCTTTTGCTTCCGGCAGATCGCCCGCGAAATCGCGCAGGAACGCCGCCTCGCTGAGACGCCCTTCATCGCCGTCGAAGACGATGCCGGCAGATGCGGGAGGCGTCGGAAAAGTCTTTGCCAAGGCCGTGTAGTCCTCGCCCGCATCCGGCGCCCGCGCGGCGACATAGACAAGGGCCGAGACATTCGGATGCAGACCGGCCTCGGTGACGATCATCCCGGAGAAGGAATGCCCGACCAGCACGGTCGGGCCATCCTGCCGATCCAGCACGCGCTGGGCCGAGGCGACCGCTTCGGGCAGCGTTGTCAGGGGGTTCTGCACGGCTGTGGCATTGAGTCCCGCCGTCTGCAATCGCGCGATCACCTCGGACCAGCATGACCCATCGGCGAACAGCCCATGCACCAGCACGACGTTGCGCGCCTTCAGCGGAGCGGAGTTTGCAGCCGTGCCGCGGGTGGAGATCAGCGAAGCGGCAGCGCCGGCAAGCACCGCGGTCGAGAAGATACGCCTGTTCATCATCATCATGGTCTGTCTTTCCTCTGGCAGGGGTTCCTGGCAAATTCCTCCGGCGCGGTCACAACGGCGAGGTGACCGCTGTCGAGATATTGACGTCATCTTGCCCTTCAACGCTTTTATATCACGCCGATGCAATCGCGTGGTGCAGGCCGCCGACGGTGCGAACTTTCGCCGGTGTTTGAAACCGCATGCCCGTGGCCGGCTACGGTCCCCCGCCTTGGAGCAGGAGACCGCGGTCGGGTGGGCTTATCCGCGGACGAACGCCAGGAGGTCTGGGTTGATCACGTCGGCGTGTGTGGTCATCATGCCGTGGGGAAAGCCGGGATAGATCTTCAGCGTGCTGTTCTTCAGGAGCTTGGCCGAGGGCAGAGCCGCGTCCTTGTAGGGGACGATCTGGTCATCGTCGCCTTGCATCACCAGCGTCGGCACGTCAATGCTTCTGAGATCTTCGCTGAGATCGGTCTCCGAGAACGCCTTGATGCCATCGTAATGCGCCTTCGCGCCACCCATCATGCCCTGGCGCCACCAGTTCTGAATCACGCCTTCGATCGGCTTCGCGCCAGGACGGTTGAAACCATAGAACGGGCCCGCCGGGAGGTCGCGGTAGAATTGTGCCCGGTTGGCTGCCAGGCCCGCGCGCAGCCCGTCGAATACCTCGACGGGGAGGCCGTCCGGATTACCCGGCGTCTTCAGCATCAGCGGGGTGACGGCTGAAATCAGCACGACCTTGGCGACGCGACCCCTGCCGTGCCGCGCGACGTAACGCGCCACCTCACCGCCTCCCGTCGAATGGCCGATATGGACGGCGTTTCGCAGGTCCAGATGCTCGACCACGCCGGCCGCGTCGGCCGCATAGTGATCCATGTCGTGGCCATCCGACACCTGGCTTGAGCGCCCGTGCCCGCGGCGGTCTATGCCAATAACGCGATAGCCGTGCTGGAGAAAGAACAGCATCTGGGTATCCCAGTCGTCGGAGCTCAGGGGCCAGCCGTGATGGAAGACAATCGGCTGACCGTGGCCCCAATCCTTGTAAAAGATCTGGACACCGTCTTTGGTGGTGATCGTGCTCATGGCGCTCGTTCCTTTGCCCCGGTTCGGAGTTGGAGTTGCCGCGCTCGCCGGACCCGCGAGAAGCGCCGGTATGGCCGTGGCCACGGCCGCCAGGGCGCTGCCGACGATGACGTCGCGGCGGGAAGCTCCAGCGGCGTAGCGTGGATTGGTAGTAGTCATTTTGACTCTCGCTTTGACGGTTGCGCTTGTCAGAGAGAACCCTCGTACCGACAAGCGATTGATCGCATCGAACCGGCCGCCGGCCGAGTTATGCCGTGTTAAGAGCCGTTATTTGTGTTTCCGAGTGTCATTGGCGATTTCATTTGCAGCTTCGCATTGTCACGCCCGTTGGCCGACACGACAAAACTCCAGACCTTGCCTGTCGAAGGCTGACCCTTGCGGCAGACTTTGCACGGAAGGCAATTCGTTCTTGCTGGCGCATCGCCAGCGTGCCGGAGTTTCGCCCGTGATGCGCTTGAAGACGGTCGAAAAATGCGCTTGATTGGAGAAGCCGACGGTCAGCGCGACCTCGACCAGGGACATTTCGGTGTTCGACAACAGTGACTTCGCATGTTCGATGCGCTGATGCAGGAGATATTCGCGTGGACGATATCCCGTCGCAGCGCGGAACTGCGCCGCAAAGTGCATGCGGGACAGGCCTGCGACCTTGGCCAGGTCGGAAAGACCGATGTCACGGTCAAAATGCGCTTCGACGTATTCCTCGACGCGCCGGAGACGCCATTTCGGCAGAGCATTGATCCTGGTTCGCGGGAATTCGAGCCGGGCGAGATGCATTGCAAGCGTCTGAACGATGCAACGTGCAAATTTTCCGTCGAAAGCATGGCCTTGCCCGGTCAGCGCCTTTGCGAGTTGCCCGGCGAACGGATCGCGCAGCAGGACCAGGTCGTTGAGACCTTCGACCGCCGCGAGCTGCGTCACCGATCGCCGCACAGGAAAGTAATTCTCCGCAACGTGGAAGTGCAGAAAGTCGTACGGTGCATTGAATTGCGCGCTGAGTTGCATCGATGGCGCTGAAACATACAACGTGCCCGCCGGCATGACGCCGTCGAATATGGCCTGGCGTCCCCTGGTCAGCTTCAGGCGCGTGGTCTTCAGGGCGATGCCGATAAAGTAACGATCGGCAGGTGTTGTCGCTTCCTCGTGTCGGGAAGTATTTTGCAGGTCCTTCCAGCGCGAGATCGCGATGTCCTCGATCGCGGTGCCGACGCCACGCTCGGGCTGGCGCCATTTGCGTTCCCGGTGAAACGCCTGCGTCCCGTACCAGACCTCCTGTTCCTGCAGTCTGTCTTGCAGATCGATCCCGACGCGGCCCGCTTGCGTGGTGGTAAGCATCGTTCGTCCCTTCTGAGTTTCGCTGCCGTTGCGACGGCTGCTGAATCCGCGAATTCAACCAGTGCGATGCCCGCAGGATAGGTCGGACCCGGGCCACAGGGCTCGTTATCGATGCTTAAGGTCTGTTACGTTTTGCAAATGCACAAGCCACGGACCGCCGGTCGCAGATTGCTGATGTTGGCGTTGTTACAATGGCCTGGATGGGATCTTCTCGACGCACGAAGCCCAACAATGGGTTTTGGCAGCAGCCCCGCAAGGCGCGGCGACTTAGCGGCCCACCCCCGGCTCGAGAATATCCTCTAGTCCGCTGCGCCGAAGCGGTACCGCCCGGGCGCGGTCAGCGACTCCGTCGACGACGACCGCTCCGCGCCGCATCGCACGCAAAACGTCGCCAAGAGGATGTCCGCCTGCCCTGCGCCGGCGCTCAGACAGGTCAACGGTTGCGCACCGGGCGACGCGTTCTGCAATACAGATTTCCAGCAGCGTAGAGCTTATTCGAGTTCTCAGGCCATGTCCCCGGAGCTCCCGGAGGCCCCCCATGGCCACCATCGTCCCGACTACCCACGCGGCCCGGCAGCCGCGACCGGCCAAAAGCATCGGTACGTCTCGGTGGCCGAACGGTGGCCGACTTGACCGAGGTGCAAAATCGGACGAAAAACTCTAGTGATTTCTGGTCGGAGTGGCAGGATTTGAACCTGCGACCCCTGCGTCCCGAACGCAGTGCTCTACCGGGCTGAGCCACACTCCGACAAGAACGCGGCTTATAGCCTTGGGTTTCGCACACTGCAAGAAGCCGAATTGAGGACGCCAAATCCCGTGAATGTGAGCCTCAAAACCCCGATTCTGCCCGCCGGCGAGGCTGCCGTGGCGGCGGCGGTGCGTTGCCTGGCGGCAGGCGGGCTGGTCGGGTTCCCGACCGAGACCGTCTATGGCCTCGGCGCCGATGCCGGCAACGCCGCGGCGATCGCGCGGCTCTACCAGGCCAAGGGCCGGCCCGCCTTCAACCCCCTGATCGCCCATGTCGGCGATCTCGCCGCCGCGCGGCGGATCGGGCGCTTCGATGCGCAGGCGATCGCGCTGGCGCAGGCGTTCTGGCCGGGGCCACTGACCCTGGTGCTGGCCAAAACCCCGGACTGCCGCGTCGCCGACCTCGCCACCGCCGGGCTCGATACCGTCGCGATCCGGGTGCCGGCGCATCCGGTGGCGCTGAAAATCCTGCGCGCGTTCGGCGGTCCGGTGGTGGCGCCCTCGGCGAACCTGTCGGGCCACGTCTCGCCGACCACCGCGGCCCATGTCGAGGGCGACCTCGGCGGCCGCATCGACCTGATCGTCGATGGCGGAGCGGTGGCGGTCGGCGTCGAATCCACCATTGTCGGGTGCTTCGAGGCGCCGATGCTGCTGCGTCCCGGCGGCCTGCCGCGCGGCGACATCGAACGCGTGCTCGGCCGGCCGCTGCTGCGGCCGCCCCTGGAGGCAGGCCACGAAGCCGGCCAGCCGCTGGCGCCGGGCATGCTGGCGTCGCATTACGCGCCGCGCACGCCGCTGCGGCTCGAGGCCGGCGCCGTCAACGCCGGCGAGGCGATGCTGGCGTTCGGCCCCGCCGCAGTGCCGGGAATCGACGCGGCGGCTGCGGTGATGAACTTGTCCGCGCGCGGCGATCTCGGTGAGGCCGCCGCCAATCTTTTCGGTCATCTTCGCGCGCTCGACGACAGCGGTGCCCGCGCCATCGCGGTGATGCCGGTGCCGCATCACGGACTCGGCGAGGCCATCAATGACCGGTTGCGCCGCGCCGCGTTGGGCCGGCCGTGAGGCCGACTTGCCAGCTGCTTTCGAACCAGAAACAATAGCAAGAAGCGCCCAGAGAATTGCCATGAATATCCAGCAGCCCGCCATATCGCCGCTCTCGGCTGAACTGATCGCGCGTTTCCGCGACATCGTCGGCGACAAATATGCGCTCACCGAGGTGGCCGACATCGCGCCCTACGTCACCGAGGAGCGCGACCTGTTCCACGGTCATTCTCCCCTGGTGTTGCGGCCGGGCTCGACCGCGGAAGTCGCCGCGATCTGCCGGCTTGCCAGCGCACACCGCATCGCGCTGGTGCCGCAGGGCGGCAATACCGGCCTGGTCGGCGGCCAGACCCCGCACCATGGCGAGGTGGTGACCTCGATGCGGCGGATGGACAGGATCCGCGACCTCGACACCGCCTCCAACACCATGACCTGCGAGGCAGGCGTGGTGCTGCAAGTCGCCCAGCAGCGGGCCTCCGAGGTCGACCGGCTGTTCCCGCTGTCGCTGGGCGCGGAAGGCAGCTGCACCATCGGCGGCAATCTCTCCACCAATGCCGGCGGCACCGCGGCGCTGGCCTATGGCGTCGCCCGCGAGATGGCGCTCGGGCTCGAGGTGGTGCTGGCCGACGGACGCATCCTGCACGGGCTGTCGAAGCTGAAGAAGGACAACACCGGCTACGATCTGCGCAACCTGTTCATCGGCGCCGAGGGCACGCTCGGCATCATCACCGCGGCGACGCTGAAACTGTTTCCGAAGCCGCGCGCGGTGGCCACCGCCTTTGTCGGCCTGCAGTCGCCCGCCGACGCGCTGAAGCTGTTGGCGATATCGCAGAACGAGGCCGCCGGCAGCCTCACCAGTTTTGAGCTGCTTTCGGAGCTCGCGGTCGATTTCAGCGTGCGCCACGGCATCGACATCCGCGATCCCCTGGGCCACCGATATCCCTGGTACGTGCTGATGGAACTGTCGTCGCCGCGCGATGACGCCGGCGCAGCGCTGGAACAGATCCTGGGCCAGGGGCTCGAGGGCGGCATCGTCGGCGACGCCACGGTCGCCGCCAGCCTCGGCCAGCGCACCGCGCTCTGGAAGCTGCGCGACGAAATGTCGGCGGCGCAGAAGCCCGAGGGCGGCTCGATCAAGCACGATATTTCGGTGCCGGTCGCCGCGGTGCCGGACTTCATCAGCCAAGCCGATGCGGCCGTGAAAAAATTGATTCCGGGCGCGCGGCCGGTGCCGTTCGGCCATCTCGGCGACGGCAACATCCATTACAATGTCAGCCAGCCGGTCGGCGCCGACACCGCCGCGTTTCTCGAACGCTGGCACGAGGTCAATGCCGTGGTGTTCGCCATCGTGCTGCGGATGGGCGGATCGATCTCCGCCGAGCACGGCATCGGCGTCCTCAAGCGCGACGAACTGCCCGAGGTCAAGGACAAGGTCGCGATCGAGCTGATGCGCGGCATCAAGGCGATGCTGGACCCGCTCGGCATCATGAACCCGGGCAAGGTGCTGTGACTTCCGCAGCCGCCGGCGGCGCCTTGGGCATCAGCGCGATCGAAGACGGCGATATCGCCGAGGTCACCGCGCTGTGGCAACGCTGTGGGTTGACGCGGCCGTGGAACGATCCCGCCGGCGACATTGCGCTGGCGCGCAGGGGCGCCAACGCCACGGTGCTGCTGGGGCGCCATGACGGCGCGCTGGCCGCCTCGGTGCTGGTCGGCCATGACGGCCATCGCGGCTGGGTCTATTACGTGGCCGTCGATCCCGACCACCGCTTCAAGGGCTATGGCCGCATGATCATGGCCGCCGCGGAAGCCTGGCTGCGGGCGCGCGGCATCGAAAAACTCCAGCTCATGGTGCGGGGAGACAATGCCAGGGTTCACGCCTTCTACCGCTCGCTCGGCTACTATGATCAGGAGCGCGTGGTGTTTGCCAAATGGCTCGACGGCCGGGAGCCTACACCCTAACCGATCCGCAGGTTCGTCATGACCGTCGCCGACCGCATCCGCATCCAGAATGTCCGCCTGCTGTCGGACAATCATTACGTGCTGAAGACCACCAGCTTCCAATGGCGGCGCGCCGACGGCAGCTGGCAGACGCAGGCGCGCGAGACCTACGACCGCGGCAACGGCGCCACGCTGCTGCCCTACAATCTGGCGCAGCGCAGCGTGGTGCTGGTGCGGCAGTTTCGCTATCCGGCCTATGTCAACGGCTGCGACGATCTTCTGATCGAGACGGCGGCCGGCCTGCTCGACGATCAATCGCCGGAGGTGCGGATCCGCGCCGAGGCGGAAGAGGAAACCGGCTACCGGCTCGGCGATATCCGCAAGATTTTCGAAGCCTATATGAGCCCCGGCTCGGTCACCGAGAAGCTGCACTTCTTCGTCGCCGAATACGAGCCGAAGATGCGGATCGGCAGCGGCGGCGGCATCGCCGACGAGGGCGAGGACATCGAGGTGCTGGAATTGCCGCTGGATTCCGCGCTCGCCATGATCGGCGATGGCCGCATCGCCGACGCCAAGACCATCATGCTGCTGCAATATGCGGCCTTGAATATTTTCAACGATCAGGCCCAGGCAAAATGACGCGCCGGCGAGCACGCCGCGGCCCGGTAACTTACATGGACGCCCCGCTGCAGGGCGGCGAGATTGAACAAGATGCGCATCGCTTTGATCCACGCCCTGAAACATTCGATTCTGCCGATCGAGGCCTCGTTTGCCCGGCTGTGGCCCGACGCCACCCTGATGAACCTGCTCGATGACAGCCTGTCGGCCGATCTGGCGCGCGACGGTCGCCTCACCGCTGGGATGACCGATCGCTTCCTGGCGCTCGGACGTTACGCGGCCGCAACCGGCGCCGATGCGATCCTGTTCACCTGCTCGGCGTTCGGCCCCTGCATCGAGGCGGTGGCGCGCGCGCAGGCGCCGATGCCGGTGCTCAAGCCCAATGCGGCGATGATCGAACAGGCCGCCGCCCGGGGCCACCGCATCGGCCTGCTCTCGACCTTCCCGCCGACGCTGGCTTCGATGCCGCGGGAATTTCCGGGTTCGGTCGAGATCGTGCCGAAGCTGGCAAGCGGAGCGCTGGCGGCGCTGGACCGCGGCGATCGCGCCGAACACGATTCCCTGGTGGCGCAAGCGTCGCGCGATCTGCGCGACTGCGACCTGATTGCGCTGGCGCAATACAGCATGGCGCCGGCGGCGGCGCTGGTCGCCGAGGCCTCGGGCCGGCCGGTGCTGACGACGCCGGACAGCGCGGTGCTGAAGCTGAAGCAGCTGCTGGCCGTTCGATCATGAGCGGCAAGCTAAAATAGCGACCCCTGGCCGTCATCTTCCGGCGCCGCCGGCTCGGGCTTGCGCGGCGTGGTCTTGGCCGCCGGCTTCGGTTGCTCGGCTGCGGCCTGCTCCGCCGTGATCGGCAGGATCAATTGCGCGTCGTCATTGGCGACGCGGTTGACCCGCGTCGAGACCTCGTGCCAGACGAACTCGCCCTCCTGGGGCGGCGTCAGCAGGGCCATGATGGTGTCCGCCTCGTCAGCGCTGCAATCCAGCCAGGAATCGAAATCGCCGGGCCTGATCGTGACCGGCACCCGGTGGTGCAGGGCCGCAAGATCGGCGCTCGCGTGTGCGGTGACGATCGCCACAGTGTCGAGTTCCTCGCCGTTGGGGCCGATCCAGGTCTCCGCCAGCCCGGCAAGGCCGATCGGGCCGCCATCACGGCGATGGATGAAATACGGCCGCTTGCGGTTCTCGGCAGTCTGCCATTCATAATAGCCGTCGGCCGGAACCAGGCAGCGCCGCCGCCTGATCGCATTCTTGAACGCGGGCTTTTCCCTGGCCGTCTCGGCGCGCGCATTGATCAAAAGGGCGAATTTGCGGGGGTCCTTGACCCAGGCAGGCAGCAGCCCCCAGCGCATCAGCCGGAAATGCCTGGCGCCGTTTTCGAGCATCACCACCGGTATAGGTTGAGTGGGTGCAACATTATACCGTGGCGGGAAATTCGGTTGCTCAAAATAGCCGAAAATCCTCCGCAAGGCTTCCGGCGGCGAGGTGATTACGAAACGTCCGCACATTCTCTGGCCCAGATCGGCATATGTTCAGCCCCTTTTAACCCCAGGCGTTAACAGTGGAGCGGATGACCTCAACGGCTTCCAACCCCGGGCGATCCGATTCCCAGATGCCGCGCCAGACGAGCCCAGAACAGCAGGCGCGGGCCGACGAGTTGCGGGCCGCCAACATCAATCCCCGGACCGGTCTCGCCACCGACTATCTCAATCATTTCAACGAAGCCATCATGCTGCTCGAAATGATTCCGGACGTGCCGGAATGCGCGGAGGATTTCCTGGAATGGCATCCTTTGTCCTATCGCGAGCATTTCACGGCGTCCAATTTCAAGGCGCGCGACCTCGCGATCGCAGCCTATGATTCCGCCGACGTCGACATTCGTGCCGAATTCGACAATATTACCAGTGCCATGACCTCGATTCTGACCGCGGTGAGCGCGGCCATGCGCGAAGCCCGCCAGGACAAGACCCGCGCCACGCTGGCCCAACAGGCCACCGGCTGGGTCAAACCGCTGGTGATGCAGGCCGGCGGCGTCATCAATGGCGGCGCCGAGGCCGACGTCGATTATATCATGACCCACTGATGTCGACCCCGGCCCCGCCCTCGCATCCCCAACTCGCCGTCAGCGCGGCGATCTTTCGCGACGGCAAGATCCTGCTGGTGCGGCGGGCCAGATCCCCCGCCAAGGGCTTCTATTCGCTGCCCGGCGGCCGGGTCGAATTCGGCGAATCGCTGCATCAGGCCCTGCACCGCGAAGTCGACGAGGAAACCGGGCT
>Ga0182030_10000660_pt1 | contig 66679 bp, 71 predicted proteins | sample 812S3MmetaG_FD_121299 | JGI IMG/M metagenome (GOLD analysis project Ga0182030, IMG submission 121299) | Permafrost microbial communities from Stordalen Mire, Sweden - 812S3M metaG (Illumina Assembly) | ecosystem: Environmental > Terrestrial > Soil > Wetlands > Permafrost | place: Sweden... | reverse complement strand
CGGAGGAGTGCTTGAGAGAGGGGAAGCATCTTCTTGTGGAAACCGCAAAGATGCTGTACTCGAATATTCTCCCATATAGCTTTTTCTTTGCCTTCGCAGCAAATGCCCAGTCAAGTTCAAGCAGTTCAGAATCATCCAGCAGCTCCGACAGTGGCATTTCCATCTTGACTGGAGCCTCTGAACCCACAGTGCCGACAGGCAGTTATCTCTCATATACCTCAACCAGCACCGTTGCCACATCCTCTCCTATTTCGACGCGTGCAATTGTCTCAACAGTTACAAGTGGATCTACCACACGAACCACTACCTTGGGCTCTACTACGATTCTTGGGATTGGGACATTTGTTGGGAACTCATCCGTTACGGGAACAGAAACCTCGTCAACATCGTCCCAGCTCCTCCTCCAAGGGGCCACGCATACCTCGGCCTCACTGAATGGCACAAATGCAACAGCAACTTCTACCACTTCCTCTACTCCACAACCTACCAACACTACACCCTGCAACAACTACCCCGAGTTTTGCAGCCGAAAATATAGCAATATCACAGAAGTTGCTGCACATAACTCGCCATTCGTCAAGACTGGTAATGCTGCTGCCAACCAAGCTCTTCCCGTCACCACCCAGCTCGATGATGGAATCCGGTTACTCCAGGGTCAAATGCACTTCGTCAATAGCACTCCGCATTTTTGCCACACTTCCTGCGACGTCTTAGATGCAGGACCCATCACCGACTATCTAGGAGATGTCTACAACTGGGTGAGTACGCACCCCTACGATGTCGTAACCATCCTCCTCGGCAACGGCCAGTTTGACAACGGCACATATCCCGACGTAGAACTCTACACCCCCTTCCTAGAATCCACCGGCCTAATCCAATACGCATACCTTCCCCCCCAAATCCCCATGGGACAACAAGACTGGCCCACCCTCCAATCCATGATCCTGACTGGGAAACGAGTAGTCATTTTCATGGATTATCAGGCGAATCAGACCGCGGTACCGTATGTTATTGATGAGTTCTCGAATATGTGGGAGACGCCTTTCGATCCTACGAATCGGTCGTTTCCGTGTACGATTCAGCGTCCACCGGCGCTGTTGCCGAAAGATGCGTTGAGCAGGTTGTATATGACGAACCATAATCTAAATTATGACATCAATCTTCTTGGAAATAGTCTTTTGGTCCCTCAAATTCCTTTGCTCAACGTTACGAACAACGTAACTGGCGAGGGGTCTCTGGGAGTTGGAGCTCAGACATGTGTCGATGATTGGAACTACCCACCAAAGTTCTTGAACGTTGATTTCTATAACGTCGGCAACGGTTCGGTTTTCGAAGTTGCGGCTAAATGGAACAATGTCACATATAATAGGTCATGCTGCGGAATAGCTTCTACTTCTGCATCGTCGACGCTGGAGTTTGCAGGACGGGGAGCTCTGACAACTGCATTTGCCGTTGTGATGTTTAGTTGGATGATGTTGTAGACATGATGAGGTTTGGATGGGAAAATGCTGTACAAAATTTACATAGATGGATTTGGATGGAGCACATGATTGGGAGCATTGCACGCATGGCGTTGGGAGATATCAAGGCTAAATTATGTATAGAATGCTAAAATAATTACCATTTTTCTAATTTACCACTTCCCAATTCTTCTTAGCAATTAATACCAATCTATCTAATGATCCAAAGTGGAATCGTTATGACTCTTCAATACCACAATCCACATTCGTTCTTTTCAGCAGTGTTGAATTCTCTACGGCCCTTCATTGATGCCAGCTCTGGGATTTTTCAATTATCTTCGTCACACTCGGTCTACCTAGGCTTCACGAGACGAAAGCCCGTGTTGAGACTCACGACTTGGGTATGGATGGTCCTCTGAGGGTTTCTCTTCATCCACCCCGTCCCTTGATCTGCTCTGCTAGCCTGTCCAACCACTTGAATAAACCAGCCAGTCCCTTTCGACCATGTTATCCAGCTATTGGAACTCCTCTGTCGCTTCCCCTTATCCTACGCCTCATCAACCGCCGGCCCCCGCCCACCACCAATTCACGGCCAAACACAACCCCGTAACATCACCCCTCCTGAAATCATCAACCTCAACCACATTCGGCAAAATCCCCTCCTTGCCTCCCCTCCCCATCCCCATCCCCCCTTCACCGACATCCCCTTTAACTGCAATCCCACCCCACAGTCCGCCCGGCCCAAACAAAGTCCTCCACGCCTCTCTCGCCTTCGCTACAATACTTGTCTCCTTATTCGCCACATCCAACACCCACCTCCAATCCTGGGTTATCGTCCACGTACTCCTAAATATCTCATCGGGTTCACGGGTTGCTAGTTTCTGGAGCTGGTCGCTGGAGAGGGAAGAGGTGGATTGCGTGTTTGACCAGAGACCGTACACATAGAGGCGCTGTGCGGGGATGTAGGCTGAGGCGCGGAGGGGATGGACAGGTGGGAGAGCGGGTTTGGGTGTGGAGAGGGCGAGGTCAGCGGAGTCGACATCGAGGGATAAGTCGGTGGCGTCGACTGAGAGATCGCTATTCACGACATCGATGTGGCGTTTTCGGGGTTTTCTCATAGTGTTGCTGATCCCCGTATCGGGCACCGGCGCCTCATCCGGAAGTCGAAGCAAAACAGCGGATTTGGAACCTGGAGTGATAAAGGTAGAAAGTGGGACAGCCGTTAAATCCGACAGTAACTCTGTAGGGGGCGCGACCCATAGATCCTCAATCTGATTTAGTACCCTATACAATTCTTGCCATGTCCCATCGCCAAACGGCGTATATTTATCCTTACCATTCATATCATGATTGATATCCAAAAGTATCAGTTCTCCCGGAAATTCTTGGTTAAATTTGTTGATATCCTTCACAATATTATCGATGCTCCTTCCCGTAGCACCCATTGCCCCGGTGGCGGTTTTCGTGAAATGCCCGGACCGAAACCCCTTTGCGTGGTTGATGGGTCGGATATCGAAGTAGCGTGCCCCGTTCAGGAGTTGGTTGTACAGGGGCACGGATTGAGTGATGGTGTTATGGGGTAAGCCGCCGTACGCACCGGTGAATTCGCTCATGCCGGCGTCGTGGCTGCCAGGCATGCAAAGTTTGGAGAGGGAGAGCGGGGAGATGGTGGGGAGCGTGGCTTGCATCCAGGCGGTTGGCGGATTGGTTGAGAGGAAGGGGGACGAGGACGAGCCGTTGCCGGTGAGAATGAAGGAGACGGTGCCGTCGTGGGTGAAACCTAGGTTGATAAGAGAGCCAGTGGGGTTATTTAGGGAAGAAAGTGCGTCGTTGAACTGGATCTCGAGTCTTTTTGGGCTTTGACGAGCTTGAATGGTGAAGGACATTGGGGAAGGGCTGCCAACTAAAGTGTAGGTTGCTTCGGCGGCATCATCCTTGTGATCATGGAAGTATTCTAGATATTGTTCAATTGAAGTTCCTAGTTAGTGTCAGTGTCGAGTTTTGAAGATGGAGGGGAGGAGCATACCTGAAACAATAATGTTTGGTAATTTCCAGTCCATTTGATACGAATGTATATTTGCTAGACTCCAGTCATATGGAGTTGCATTAATTATTGATAAGTAGCCTCCCGGACCTCCCAGGACTCCTTGTATAAGGACAAGAACAATGAAGATTTTATATAAGATAGATCTGAAGTCCATTTTGCCTTAAAAGTAAGAATATGGAATTTGATAGCCTCTGTTGTGAGATGCTTCTTGATCTGTTCCGAGGTAGAATTAGCATGTAAAGGATTGAGATGTTTTCAAAATTCATGAGAAGAAAATATAAACAATTTATATTTAAAATGCTGAAGAGTTTGGGGGTTCAGTCTGAACCCAAATCAGCGAAGGTGATATGCCAATCCCTCAAATTGCCGCAGGACCCAGTGAAAAGCTACCTCAATTTGCCAAAACTGGTCCAAAAGGTTTAGATCTCATCAAAAATTATGAGGCTGCACATAAGGTGCATTTTCAGGCTCTGAAGTAATAATCTGAATATGTGAACTCTGAGAGAGTTTTTAACTGAAGTTTCAACACAAATGAAGTGAGGACATGTATTGTCCTCCCGAAGCTTGTAAAATAGATATTCAGCTTTGAAATAGGTCATGATAAGAACTGAAATTCAGGCGTGGGTGACGAAGGTGATGGGAAAATGCGTCACTGTGAAAAATGAGAACCAGAGGTTGCTCTTTCATGGCCCAACCAGTTCGGGAGGTTTGGTGCATATCGCTAGATCTATGGAAAATTTGTGCTCTTTTGCTTTCTCTTTCATTATTTTTTCTCTCCAGGAGGAGCGACCGTGCTAGATTAATATTAAAGCTCGTGCTTTCGTTCTTCAAATAGGTAAAGACTACTTCGCGATCTGGAGTCTCGATGCTTTTCAAGAACAATGAGAGTGGCTCTGACATGAGCAGATCGATTGCCTCTGCCATTTCTTGAACAACGAGAAGTAACGAAGTAGATGATGTCTGGGGGCCACCAAAGACCAGTAGGAAGCTTACACATTTTTGAAATGAAAAATATAAGATTTACTAAAAAAGGAAATTTTTTACTAGTAAACCCTTAAACTCATGACTAGCAATTAGAAGGACGGACACTACCTGTTGTGGAATAGCAATAGCAATGGTGGGTGCTTTGTCAAACTTCTGTCATATTCATCATTGTGAGCTAATGAAAAACTTCTCCACTGTCTCGAACAAGCTTGAGAACTCTGAGACCTAACAGTTTCACTCAAATAGAGAATGCTTATATTTAGTCGCAAGTGCCGAAACTCGAATGGATCCCAAGCTACTAAAAGACAGGGCGAAGAACGGCGACGCCGTTCGAAGACGGTGTAAAAGCTGAACTTTAAAACATGAGGTTACCGGTATTCAACCTTAAACATACATGGAGGATGACGTGCATGAAGAACTTTGAGTCAAGGTTTTCACTCCGTGGCCACGTGGAAATTCTGATTCACGAGCTGTTCCCTCGATGGCTTCTAGCGCTCTCATCGAGTCAGTCAAGAAATATTCATGCAAGGGTGCCCAAGACTCTAATAGTTCAGTAGCTGAGTTTTTGGTGCAGTAAAGACCGGGGAAAGGACTTGTCAAAGCAGTAGTAAAGGACGTAGCGCGCGTCTGGCTTTGATGGCGGCAAAGGGGGGAAGGTAATCCAAGGTAAACCTGCTATTGGGACGTTCTTTCGTTCTTTTGGGGGAAGTCGAGGACACAGCGTCTGAAGAGATGTGCTATGGAATACTAGTAAATGCCGATGCCACGATCCCTATCTTGAGAGTGGGCGGATGCAATCAGTTATTCGTGTAGATGATTACTAGTAGCCATGGAGCTGCTGGAAGAAGGGTACTTAAATGGCATAGACATGATAGGCATCTTTGGTGTATGGAACCATTCGGAGCACATACCGAGTCGAGCTTACTAGTAATTCGATCTTGGATCTAGGATGGTACTACAGTAGTACCAAGGCGCCACGTCCCCTCGACGTCAACTTTTTGACTGTGTTATTATTATTGTCCCCCTTTGGTCGAATGTCGTCGACGTGATTGTTGTCGACCATTTGAGTACAGACTTATTTATTATACTCTTGCCGGAGATATTTCCGCTTTCGTCGGATATTCCACCTATAGGGCCTACTACCATTGCCGGGCAATTACTCAAACTCCCGAGGTATTACTTGTACCCCCGGTTAAGATCTTCCTGGGCTTGAACCATTGCTGAATCTGATACAGATCTGTCTCCACATGTGGAGGAGCTCGTGCGTACGCACTATTGCCGAAATTTCAAAGCCACTCTGTACCTGAATAGACTCATTCCGTGGATTCGAAACGAGATCAATCATCGTCTGAAGCACATTGGGCCCCCGTCGGCTTCTGCTTTTGCTTGTACTAGTATTGCAGTTATTCCTGTGCCGGGAATGCTCGAGCTACTGTAAGAAGTAAGTGGGCGCCTTTCCGTTACGTTAACAAATAGAAAATGTCAGCTTCCAAGCCTTTAAAAGAAATAAAAAGGTGATCCTCCAAGGTGTCAAGGATACTTGGCAATCCTCACCACTGGATAATACGCCGCTCCATACAGATCCCTTCCATCATTGCTTTTCCCGGCAACTGCCTCCTCCTATATCTAGACCGCTTTTTTCCTATTTACTCTCCACAATGCCCATCCATCTACCACCAAGACCTTCCTATTTTGTTCCAGTCAAGCACATCATAATTAATCCTATCCTCATCCCAACCTCTATTACTTCAGCCTTATCTACAATGAGTCCCGGTAGTATTAATGGGGGTACAAAACAGCAGCCGGCCCCGGATATCACCTCTGTTGCGCAAGCACTTGAAATCGCGAGGGATAGTCCCGATGGTGCGCAGGATCCAACCGTCAAATTTATCTTAGAAACAGCATTATCTGAGATCTGGAGGAGGATTCAAGCTCAACCAACGTCGTATGTTATGACGCGGGAAGAATTTGCTGTCTTCAACTATTTTCAGAGTCGTTTTGAAGGTCAGCAACTCGCGGTTGCAGCTCGGAGAAGATATTGGGATCATTCGCAATTCACGAACGGCGCTTAAGAATATATTTATATATATACATATATATTTAGATTTAATGGCCAATTGAAGCCGAAATCAGCCTGCGAATACGATTACTCAGTCATTCCAAAGAACGACACCAGGTTGTTTGGGCACAATCATAATTTTACTTGGACGACGTGCGATTCCATTCAACGACCTTCGCGATGCCACCAAAGATCCACGAAAGTGAGAAAACTCATTCGTCGTTCAATACAGGCTTCAATACATGGCCGGAAAAGGGAAATGATGGGGCAATCATGTTGTCCAATGAAGAATCTCAATCCAATCATAGCAGGACCAAGGTTTTTGCTATTGTGGTCTTAGTATGTTCGTTATGCCTACTATGGCTATTTGGGGATTGCCTATCTGCAAAGCATAGGGAAACCGAGTTTGAATCGGTCACCGTTCACTCGACGCACCCATTCAATTTAGTCAAATATCAGGCTCCGGCGGCTTCTCCGACTCCGTCCTCGAGTGCAGTGTTAGAATGTTTTCAGGTCTACCAACCTGTTCTGACCCCCAATGGGTTCACTGACGAGACGACTGAGAGCGATGGGTCGGAGACTACAGTGGCGATTGAATCAGCGAATACTGCGGGTAGTTGCCAAGTTCTGCTCATGGAGCACGTCTTTGCGTTCAGTTACGGACAACCCTTCGTTGGTACGTAGTATTACATTCTATATACCGGAAACTGACGTGATGAAGGAAACTATACTCCACCTGCGTGCAAATTCAATCGAGTTACCATGAATTTTACTGTCACTATCAAAGGAAGGCAATTCGATAGGCTGGCATTGATGTACTTTGGAGATACAGAAGTTTGGAGGACGAGCACCGCAGAGCCTACAGTTAACGGAATTGAATGGACCTATATTAAAGACATGACAGAGTATCTATACTTTTGGAACTCTCCACAAAAGATCATTTTCGATCTTGGAAATCTGGTGGACAGCACCTATACTGGTCTTTTCAATACTACACTTACAGCTACGTTCTTTACGAGCCAGGACACGGTGGATCCTGCGGCATTAATCATCCCCATATCGGCCAGAAATGGAGCGGCAAATTCTGCAAGTGTCTTCACTCTCCCCAGTGACAATGCAACGAATACGATTGGTTTCCCGCGAAACGTCAATCGAGCAGTTTTCTCAGTGTCGGCCTGCGGTCAAGCTACCGAGGAATTTTGGTGGAGTAATGTTTTGCAATCTGACATCAATACTTTTGTTCCAGTTGATGGCACACTTTACGGCTACTCTCCATTTCGAGAAGTTCAAATCTTGATCGATGGTCAATTAGCTGGTGTTCAATGGCCCTTTCCGGTCATCTTTACTGGAGGAGTAGTTCCAGGTCTATGGCGCCCAATCGTTGGCATTGACGCTTTTGATCTGAGGGAGCATGAGATTGATATCACTCCATGGCTACCCGTTCTCTGTGACGGAAATGAACATACTTTTGAAATCAGAGTAGCCGGGATTCTGGACGATGGCGAAAGCAGCGGAACAATCACGGAAACGGTTGGTTCCAGTTGGTACGTGACTGGCAAGATATTCGTCTGGCTCGATGATGCAAACTCCATCACCACTGGCCGAGCACCTACAGTTCTCCTTCCAGCACCCACGATCAATCTTTCACAAAAGTTGACCCAAAACTCCACCGGAGCAAATGAAACTTTGGAGTACACCACCAATGTCAAGCGCGACTTATCCGTTTCCTCTCTCATCAAGACACAGAACGGTACCAAACTCTCATCCTGGACACAATCACTCTCTGTCACCAATTATGGCCTCTATACTGACTATGGCGCCGTGCAACAAAACAACCAAACCACAACCGGCACCGACCAATCCACAGGCGCCACTTTCTACAAATCTATTTATTCCTACCCCTTATACGCAAATACAACCTACATCGTGCAACCCAGCGGCAACTTCACCATCGACGCCACCGTAATCCGGGGCCTCAATGTCGCCGTCCAAGGCACTCCCGTCTTCCCTACCGGCTTGCAGCCCTTCTCCCAGATCCCAGGCGCTGCATCTTTGATTTCTGGGTTCTCGGGCTCGCAGCTTGAGACTACGCAGAATGGAACAGCGCATTATTTTGCTAGTCCGAGTGTGGGTATTAGTAATGGGTTTGGGAGCACGAGTCAGGTGTTTACTTTCAAGGGGTTGGATGCTAATGGAGAGGCGACGGATACGGAGTTATACTACAGAGATGTCGAAGCCGTGAACCAGACGATAGTTAAGGACTACGAGAGCTTAGTTGGGAAGGAGGTTGGCAACTATGGGTTCCCGGTTAGTGCTGTTCCGAAGACACAGGCTGTGCTGGGCGTGTTTAGCCCGAAGGAGGTGGTTGGGAGGGGCTACGGTGAGACAAAGCAGGTTTTGGTGCAGGGTGGGAGTTGACATGACTTATATGAATGCTGAGTAATGTGTTGTATTTAACTCTTCTGTCTGTCATTTCTGGATGAAAATACTACCTAGGGAATGGTCTGGGAAAGGATTATGGCTTTGGTCTTTCTTTCGCTCTAGATCATGTGTAGATCGCATCCTTCAGTACATAGCTTTTTGTAAGCAGTGAAGGTATTTAAAAGAACATAAAAGATTTTTGAACATGGAATCAAGTTAAGAAGGCTTACCTAACATTCCCCCTACCAAAATGAAATATGTGACCAAGGATGATGCTCTGGATCTGTAAAATGGTGTCAATTCTGGATTTTGTAGCTTTGACAAGAAACAAAATGGTCACCCTGGCTTAGCAACAATCACACAATCGACCCACATCACACTCAACCACTGAAAGACACAATCCGCACTTGGGTGATCACTGATAGTATTTCATGACCATGATGAAAATGCTAAAGCCCTATCTGAAGCCCGCATGCAAATGTAACACCATCCCAGTCCCTCCCAGCGATCTCACTCAGTCTCATTCTTTACGATCTCGGCTTCTCCTTTTTCTCCTTCCACAACGCGGACAAACCAACACCAGAGACCTTGACAACCTTGAATCGCACACCAGGAATATCTCCCTTCGCCTTGCCCTTACGACCGAATCCAGAGAGGAGGACCTCGTCGTTCTCGTCTACGAAGTTAAGACAACCGTCGTTAGGTACTGCGAATATATATCAGCCTTTATTCTTACAATTTCCATTTAATATCCATGAGAATTTGTAGTGCAGTGTGATGAGGTGCGCCCCAACGTACCGAAAGCAGTAACCTTCTTTCCGTTCTTAATCAACTGCACACGAACACACTTCCGAATAGCTGAGTTGGGCTGCTTGGCCTCAACACCGACCTTCTCAAGAACGATACCCTTGGCGTGAGAGGAGCCTCCGAATGGCGAGGACTTGAATGCGGTTCCGAGAGCCCGCTTCTTGTAGGACAAATCTGAGGAATTAGTCCCAATATACTCCTAACAACTGAAAACGAGTAGCATACCAGCCCATCTTTGTTCTCTTCTGTGGTTTCTCAGCTTACGGCCCGCATTGAGACCACGAGGCTTTCCTTTACCCATGATTGCTATGAAGAGGTGTTAGAGTCGAAGTCTTCAAGATGGGAGGGGCGAGGGTGGGAATTCGAGATCTCCCAAGCGAAATCGAGAGTGAAAATCTGCAATTGAGATTCGAGGATCGGACGTACCGGTTTATTGCGATATGAGTCGTAGAGAGAGGTTATCGTGGTTGTCGTGATAAAATCGTCAAGCTGGATTCGATTTTAAAAATCAAAGTGTGCGTTAACCGAGAAGCCCAAAAGTTGACGCCTTAGCAGATCAAGTTGCGGCCTTAATTTATTACTAGCTTCTTCGGCGTTTCATTCCACCGATACCTGCATGTTGGCGAACATCTTACATTCCTATCATAGATAGAATTAACCATGTAAGAATGTCTCAATCACCCAAAGCCAAGCCAAAACTCCTCCGCGAGCCTCCTCCCTCCCTATTCCTAGGTCCTCCCTCTCAAAATGCCTCCCACGCCTCGCTCCCCGGGACAATTCAACCTCCAAACCCCTCCTCCTTAAACCCCACTCGAGCTCCCCTAATCCGCCAACGTTCCCAACGTATGCCTCCGCGCAACAATTTCGATGGCTCACCACAAGATGGCGCCGAGTCTGGTTTACAGATACCGAATCTTAGGCCAGGAAGACAAGATTCAGAGGTTAAGAGGCAGGCTGATCGGACGGATGCGCTGTGGGCGGAAATGCAAAGTACATTGGAGGAAGTGGAGCTAAGTGCTGTTAATGGGACGCATGTTTTTGGTCCCGAGCATAGTAAAGCTTTGGAGGAGCTGAGGGCAGCTCAGATTGGGCTGGCGCAGGCTTGGGCGAGGAGTGAAGCGGATGAGGCGGTGGAAAGTGCGGATAAGGAGAGTAAGGTGATAGGATCTAAGGTTGGAGGCGGGGTGTTGGGGAGCGAGGGGAGGAGTGCGTTGGATCCTGCAGGGACGGAGGGGAAGGGCAGTACGGCTGCTAGTGGGAGTCAGAGACCAGGAAGTAGTGGGTTGGGGACAGCTGAGCGGCTGGGCAATAAGCTGGAGGAAGAAACGGAGGCTGATATACTTTTGGCGAGGAGAAGGAGAGAGGCGAACGATAAATACTTTCAGAGAGTTAATTTAGGAGTGTTGGATGTGGTTGCAAAGTTGGAGGAGGTTGCTAATGCTATGAGGTCTGTAGAGCAGGAAAGCAGGGATATTTGGGGCGAGAGTGATAGTGCTGGAGTGAGCATTAGCAATGGATGATTGTGTATGCGTTCGGGAGATCCTCTGATCAGTTTTATTTTTATGTTGCATATCGCAGTTTCAAGTGAGTGTGTGTCGACGTTGAGCAAAGGATCTCTGACACTTAGTATTTGATGATATTGGGCTGTCATTGAGTTGTTGATTAGACTTTTTGAGCTCTCTAGCTTTCTACTTCTCGAGTCTGGAGGTGTCCTGAGATGCTGTGCGGTCTCCTTGAGTATCTTGGATTAAGTTTTTGTTGCAAATCGCAATTCTTCTCGTTGATCCCCGGAGGTCTCTTGAGCTGTCTGGATCTCGAGCTCGTGTTGAGATCTCGCCGAGCTATGGCTAGGTTGAGCAGGCTATGGGCAACATCTTGGTTGTTCGGTTGCACATCGTTGAGGTTTCGGGCTGTTGAGATGTCTCCCTAGATAGCGCTCTGTCAAGCTCATCGCTCATCTCTCAAGAGAAGTCTCTCTTGCTCTCTGGAGGTATCACCGCATCTACGCTTGGCTCTGGTAATAAGTCTCTGGAGCCCTCTTTAGCTCTCAGCAACGCTCAGCCCGCTCCCGGCCACCTTATTAAAACGTCTTTGAAACTCTCCGTAGCTCTCTCTAGCTCTAAGTCAATCTTCGCTTTCTTGTCAGTGCTCACTTTCTTGAGATCTCACTGGGTGCTCGCTCAATGCTTCAAGAAACGGGTAGCGATTGAATGAACGACTTTCAAAGAGTGAAAATCTCTTAGTGTGCGGGTGTGGCAGAAGTTAACACGAAATGCACGGGAGAAAGCGCGGTGCATTTGGGGGAGACTCATAAATGCTTCGCGTGTAAACCCCAATTGGTATGACGGAAGAGAAAATTGTGATTATACTGCTATACTAGTAGTTGAACCCCGATTTCTCTTCATTCTCATTCCACGTTCAGGTTATTTTTGGTCATTTTTGTGTCCACAACAACGCCCAGCGATGCTTGAGTATCGTTGCATCTTGGTGTTCTTTATCGAATTCCAGATTTTGCGCAAGCATTTGCCTGATCCGAGATGATCGTTTCTCCCTTGGGGACGTTTAACATTCCTCAATGAAACTTTCGGCTTGGCTCAACCTCGTAGCTCCGGACATCATTGATATAGCTGTCATTCTTGAAGCACGAGTTGCCATTCCCGGCCAATGGCATTATATATATCCAATGCTAGCCGTTGCCTCTCAAAGATCATGCTTCTCTTCACTGATTCATTGTTCATTTTACTTCCACTTCAGTAGTTATGAAGCTTGCGCTCCTTCTTTCTTCTTTGGCTCTGGTCCAAGGACATTGGTGGAACCATCCCTACCATCATCATGATAACCGTGATGGCAACTTGGATGACGGTGGCAATGGTGGTAATGGTGGCGATGGCGGTGGTGATGGAGGTGATGGAGGTAATGGAGGTAATGGAGGTAATGGCGGTGATGGCGGTAATGGTGGTAATGGAGGTAACGGAGGTAATGGGGGAGGGGGAGGCGAAGTTTCATCAGATGCTTGCGGAGCTGCCGTAACTGCCTGGAATACTGCGCCTGCTGAAAAAATCCGCGAAGCCGACTGTTCAAATTTTATGACAACGACGGAGACTCCATCAGCAACGTATGTTTCCTTGTATTCTCTTCTTTCCCATTGAATACTGACACTTTGCCTAGATTTATCACTCTCTACGTTCCTGCCGGTGCACCTAGACTTGGGAAAAGACAAGATTATGTAGTGACGATATATCCCCTTCCAACCTACGCCACCTCGGCTTGCTCTAATGAACCGTCGCTATACAGTTCTGCCTGTGATGCGTGGGGAATAACTACAGATACGATCACAGCCCCAACGCCTACAATAACCATTATATCCGGTGGAGCTGTCACCCCTCCACCTTTTACGATTTTCAGCACCGAAACAGCGGCTCCTGAGTCTACGGTTCCAGAGACTACCGCTCCACAGAGCACAGTTGAGATTACCAATTCAGTCAACATCATAACCGTTACAACAACTTACACTGACGTTGAAACGACATTGACAATTACCCTCACCACAACTCCTGGTATTATAGCTCCAGCTACGGTACAGACTTCGGTTGTCTCGATTATTTCAACAACCCTTCCAGTGCCTGTGACCCCAAGTGAGAGTGCTCTCGTCACGAGTCTCGGTTCCTTGACTTTGTCAGTCTCTACTAATGCAGTGCCTACAATTAGAAACACCAGCGAAATATCAAGCAGCTCGATCAGCTCTGAGGTATTAACCACCAGTGTTCAAAACTCGTTACCAACGGAAACCCTGACCTTGCCAATCGAAACCCTGCCCATACGGACGGAAACCATTGATATATCAGTTGCTATCTCAAATTCTTCCACGTCAACATCCGGTGGGCAGATCAGCGTGTTCTCGACAATCATCCCGGCACCTGTTAGCACCGAGCCGATTGCCAGCTTTCCCAGTGCTCAGCCATTACCAGAAAGTAACTCCACCACATCACCGCCCCTATTCTCCTTAACAATAACCGAACTCTCCACCATAACCACCAACATCTTCTCCACCGTCCTACCCCCCTCAAACATCACCTTCTTCACCACCCTTACCATCCCCGCAGTCCCCTCAACCATTCATCCTATCCCCACACCTACACCCCTCCCAAACCCGTTCAACAGCACCGTCTCTCCCTCAATCGGCACCTGCGCCAACCCCGTCTCCTGCCGCTCCACCTCAGCCTGTTCCGCAGACCGCACCTGCTTATGCCAACCCTCACTTGACGGAATTGGCTACTGTCTCGCAGACACACCCTGCACTCAACTCACCGACTGCGCTACCGACCTCGACTGTGGGGACGGAAGTACCTGCATGGTTACCTGTTGTGCGAGCAATAAGTGTTTAGATCTCGCGTTTTTGTGTCCGAACCCGAGTGCGCCGTCAAGATTGTTTAGGGGACGGAGTGTTGGCTTGAATGGAAGAGATGGGGAGGATGGGAGTGTGGAGACGACGAATGGGTTGGGGCAGAAGAATGGGAATAGGGAGGGGGTTTCTGGTGATTCGGGGACGAGTGTGGGAGGGAGTTCGGGGCCGCCGGATGATAACGGAGGGGGTAGTTCTGGAGTCTTGAAGAGGGACGTGGGGATTTGGGGGCATGAAAATACGCTTCCGCTTGGGTATCAGGGAAAGAGAAGTGCTGGGGCGAGAAAGGAGATTGGAAGACGGATGGGAGGGAGCATTTGAGTGGGTGATTGGGTGGTTGAGTTGGGATCTCCAGATCCAAGGGGTGAAATGCGTAATATTGTTAACGTCTTAGTTCAAATATAATTAATCCGCATGGGTCATCGTGTACAGTGAGTGCTTGAACTTACAATATCGCAAATGCCAGTGATGTTTCAAGAAGCCTATAAAGATAAAGAGTAAAAGGTGCGAACTGGGTATCATTGATTTAGTTCCGCTGAAACATGTTTGTACATCTGAAGATTCCTTGGTCTTCCTTAAACCCCCAACTCTTTCCTTGCTAGGTACATAACATCGTACATTGGCTCGCACCTCAAATCCAGGTTTGATCACGCCACAACTGAAGCATCGCTTGCTCAAATAGAGGCCCATCTTAATACAGCGAGTAGGGCAAAGAAGTGTTGGCTAGGTAGACGTCTAAGTAGAAAGGGCTGTTCCTCTTTAGGATTTCGAAAATTTGGTGGCTGAAAGGCGCTTCAGCTACCGCCGTCCTCGGGCCGTTTATGAAGACCTTTAAGCTCGCAAATCATGTGAATTTTGTGTGGATGATATCCGGATTCTCATGCCAGTCGTCAATGCTGACCCACATCTGCAGAAAGCGTTAGTAACATTTCAAACCACAATCTATCCCCGAAAGATATACCTTTCTGAAAGTGCTTAATCCAGCCAAAATACTGCCTCCAATCCAGGTTGAGTATTTCCTCTCAGGAGGTGCGAAGATCTTGATCCTCATATCTTTGACTGCTAGCCTTTGAACCTCATGTAATAACCTATCACCGAATCCTTTCGTCAACGTACTACCTCCGGATAAGACGATGTTTCCGAAGAGTGATTTTCGTAGGTCGAGATCCGTGCGATTGATAGCATCCACAACTATTTGGTGAATTCCTGGGTATTCAAGGCCGATTATTTCAGGATCGAAGAGGATTTCAGGCGCTCGGAATCGCTCTGCTCCAATCTGACATATTATCAGCACTATATTCTAGTAACGAATGTTTGAGAATACCTTGATTTTGTTACCATCTGGCAACACATATTCAACAACTTTCCCATCCCCTGCCTTAGCTTGAGTCCATTCCTTTTCTTCTTGCTTTGGGTTGGCCGCCACATAGCTCACTTTCTCCTTGATCATCCTCACCACTTCCTTCTCCGCACTTGTATGGAAAATGTATCCTGATTTCCTTAGCAGCAATTGCATATATTCAGTAACATCTCGTCCTGCTACATCTATCCTCCGTATTGAACTGGGCATTGCAAAGCCTTCGTACACGGGTACGGCATGCGATACCCCGTCTCCCGCATCGAGGACTATTCCTGTAGTTCGGCCTGATGCATACAGGGAAAGTACAGCTTGGATAGATGTGTATAATGCGGGCACATTGAAGGTTTCGAAGAGGATCTGGGCAGCTGTATCCCGGTTACTTCGAGGATTAAGCGGTGGTTCTGTTAATAACACAGGATGCTACAAAGAAAGTGTCAGCTTTTGTTTAATGGAGATGACCTTCCACCATTCCGCTGCTCCAATTTGCCAACCACTTCATAGATAACCAACCCTAGCTTACCTCTTCACTCAAGGTCTTCAACCCCTCACCATACACCCATTCCCAGATTCTCTCCATATCATCCCAATCTGTAACAATTCCATGTTCCAACGGATATCTAATCTTCAACAACCCTCTTAGATCCTGTGCTCTCTGCCCAATAAACACGTCTCCCTCCAATGCGCCTGCCAGAACTCGTAGATGTTTCGGTCTGCCTACAAAAGATGGGAAATAGCATTTTGGAAGATCGTCGCCCGCAAATCCAGCCCGTATGGTACCAGAACCATTATCTAGGACTATGGGGGCGTTATGGAGAGTGTCGGCCATGATCGCTTTGGCTGTAACCCCGTAACGCACGGTTGGGGAAGACCGTAAGCGTATTTCAGGGCTGCAGATTCAAAATCTTTCTTTCGGGAGAATGGTTCGAATTCGGAGGAGGTCGAATTTGAAATTAAATAGATTTCGTGTATGCCCGTTGCGTTTGGGGGGCTTTCTAAATTTCTCCTGAACGCGAGAGAGCTCGACGCGACGCCAAGGCCTTCTTGCAGGGGAGCTACATCAGGAGTAGCCGATTCTTCATTATACCTTAGCATATCCACTTCACTTCACTTCACTCAAAACTGAGCTGATCAAATTTTCATGTTCTCGGTTTATCTCTCTCTAGGACCATCTCAAGTTAGAGAAGGCCGATACTCATAGGGCGGGAATTTTGTGTAGTAATGACTAGTTTGGTCCCTACAAGCACCCGGTGTTGAAGCATTGAATTGAAGCATCAGGCGCCTTCCTTCAGGTTCATGGTATATGGTGAGTCAACTACTGTCCAGACATTATCAAAATTATCATTTCTATCTTACACATAAGAATCGTACTGCCTCAGAACGTCTTGGACCTCGAATTCCCATGGCCTTTGTACACATCCTTACGCCTATCTCCGTTTAACAGCTTCCTCAAAGCCTCACTCCCGGTTAACCAGCTGGCTCTTTCGGCTGGCGTTTTCCCTTCCTTATCCTTGACCCTCGGGTCCGCTCCTGCATCCAACAACACCTGCACCATCTCCTCCTTCCGCTTGCTGGACACTCCATCAATCAACCACACTCCCTCAACCGCACGGTGCAAAGCTGTTCTCCCTTTCTTGTCTCTTAGGTTAGGATTTGCTTTCCACTTCAACAACTCCACAACCGCATCCAGGGAATCATGCCTCGCAGCAACTCCCAACGCCGTACTCCCCTTCATATTCTGCTCATTGACCTTCGCACCGTTCTGCAGTAGACATCTCGCTGTATGCGAATGTCCCCATCGAGAAGCAATAATCAATGCAGTATCACCTTTATGGTCATGATGATCGGCCTTTGCACCATAAACAAGCAGAAGGTTGACGACATCTAGGAGTCCAGCCTGAGCAGCTTCTTCCAGTGCCGTGATACCAGTCTTGGGAGCGAGATCTGGATCTGCTCCTGATTCGAGGACGCATTTCGTGGTCTTGAGATGGCGACCTCGTACTGCCGCTAATAGTGGTGTAGCTCCGGATGACCAGACGTCTAGATCCACTTTGGGCTCTCTGTGATGATGGCTATGTCTGGATGAAACCTTTTCTGGTGGCTCGAGCAAAAGCTCTAACGCCGAGAGACTCCCTGATCCAGCTGCAGCTACAAGAGCGGGGCCACGATTGACATCAGGATCGTGCTCGAGCTGTCTCCTTAGAGTAGATGTATTATTCTCTGAGGCTGAGTTTGCAAGTTCCTGAGCAGGAGTAAGAAGGGCTCGCTTTGAGATATATTTGGTCGCTTCTTGAATGACGATGGGCGCAACTTGATGGACGATTTGATCCATTTCGAATTACGTTTGATGTGATTTTTGATTTTGGTTTTTGTTGATTTGGGGATTAGTGTCTGAGGACTTTATATGGGTTTCGTCTGTTTGTGGCATCGTTCACCTGAACATCACCCCATGTCTGATTCCTCAAGATAACGATGATCTTTCTAGAATTCAGGAAGTTGAGTGGAAGATGCTGATTGAAGATGTGACTGAGGATCACGCCACAATAAGTCTCACACATGATGCTGGTCACGCCACTTCGTGCCTTATAACCACTGCATTATATGAATCATAGCACTGTATAATTGCTTTTGAATATCAAGAGCATCCTAGCCAGCTATCTTCGCAGTCTACGAGTCCGACCAGACATTATTTAGTTGAGGCCGAATTTCCAGCTACACGTGATCCAGTCTCCAAACGCTATTGGTGTTCTGCTTTCGCATATTATCTCTACCTATAATTTCTGGGGGGGATCATTCCGAGGTGGGATAATATTCATTCTATTCTACACTCTTCAAAGGGAATATTTTGCTTCATTTTAGAGTAATGTTAGAAGAAAGGCTGGTCCTCATTTCCAAATAAAGGCTCTAATTTTATCTTCTTCTAATAAAACTCTCAATGTGTGTGAGAGACTTAGGCAATTCTGGATATCTAGGATAGTCTTGAAAAGTTGGGATAAAAGACATCTGAATTTATAAGAATTTATAAGATAGATTTGTACAATTAGGATATTCACTCATTCCTTTTCTATCTACCTTTAATCTCATTACAAATCTTAGCAGTCCGAACTTTCCACTTCACTCCTCACTCCGCCTAATCTCCTAATTTCGTTGCGCATCTATTTATGAAGGTTTCTCGAAGTTCATCAAGGTCTGGGGTGGAATTTCCTTACCCTACACCATGGTTTTGTTGCACATCTACATGGTCTGAGCTTTCCAAGTCACTCTTTACTACACTTAATTTCCTAATTCCGTTGCGTATCTGGTGGAGGTTAATCAAGCATCTATGTTCAAGTTCTTGTTTTAACCCTCATGCCTAGTTTCACAAAAAAAAAATACCCCCAATCCACCCTCAGCATCCCACCTCACATCACCCCTATCCTCAAGCAAGCCATACGAACACCAAATCCCCTTCCATACCCCACACATCAGCAATATTTGCACATTGGGCTAATACCACAGCACGTCTGAGAATCAGAAGTATCGTTGCAACATTAAGGTGAGGTGATGTGCGGTGTGGATTTAATGATGGGTTGGAGTATCTTCAGCTCACCCATTTCATGTAAGCCATTGCACCCACCACTTATACAATCTGCATCAAGAGTCCTCTTCTCTCAGATCTGTCGCATACCGCACCCCCTTCGATATGCAATAAGAAACTTGCTAATCAGATCTGTCCTCTATTCTGTTGCACATCGTAGAGCCTGCGGTATGCAACAAACAACCTTTTTTAATCTGACTCTGTTGCGTGTCGTAGAGGATGCGATTTGCAACGAAACTTAAACTAGCCATCAAAGCTTTGGGTACACAAGCGCTCCTTCTCTCTTTCTCAAATACTCCCGTGCTATTGATGGCCAGCAGATGATGAATCATGATATACCTTCTATTCACTCCCAGTTCAAGCACATGTGAACTTGCAGGTCCGGGAATAGGTATGAAAGAACAAGCCAATAAATTAATCACTCTTTTTGGTCTTTGAACTTCAAATACAAAGATGCAGATCGCTATCTAACCCCTCAGAAACAGATCCAGTTCTGCTGTAGTTACGACTCGCAGAGACTGTCCAGGCGTTAATAACCGTGCCTGTCTATGTTGAAGACTAGCTAATGGGTATATTTATAGTTTGATGAGTTAAATTCACGGCTGTGAGCAGAGAGAGTGCTGTGGCTAGGTAGTTCAACTGCTGTCAAGGAAGGAACTGTTGTGGAATGGATTGAGAAAAAGATCACCCAAGTTTTAGATGCCTTTCTCTGTCTGAGATTCTGAAGATTACAAAAGCTGGGCAAAATGATCTTGAACTTGGTGTTTTTAATGCATGGAAAATTATAGAATAAGGATGACCGTCCCCTCCTCATCACACCAAAGAGAACCATCAGCGCCCAATCCAGCACTCACGTTTCTTCGCAAGCCAACCACGAGTATGTCGATTCAATCCTCGCTGTTATAATCAGGTAATAGAAAGCGCTGCTGCATAATAACTAGTCCTTCCCCGCATTCGTGTACAGTAGCTAGGTAGCTCACGAGTTACAATTACGGCATCGCGTAGTACTTAGGGGTGACTTTGACACATTGTGCATAAGGGGAGCTTGGCATCCCAGCCGAAAGACTCGGTGACCGAGAGCTCCTCCTTCCATTTCACAAATGTGAGAATTTGGAAGAAAATGTATGTGTGTTAAAGGATCGTGAGATCTTCATTATATATTCATATATACAAAGCAGTCAATGCCAAACAACAAAACACTCTGGGTATCAAAAAGTAATTGGGGTATATCCATCGCTACAACGCGTGCTAAAAATCACCAAGACAAGAAATCTGGAATCTGCCAGCCAGTTTCGTCTTGAGGTCCCAAGCTTTTGCCCGTTCCGTAAAATGATAATATCAAATAATGATAACGCCGTATAATATGCTATGCTTCCATTCGATATTTTTCCAAATCGTTGCGCCGTGATAATGATATGAGGAATAGGAGAGGTGTTAGGTGTAGTTGGCAGGAATAAAGAGCCAGCCCGCTTGCTGAAGACGCCTATGCCGAAGCCAAATCGCTGAACCGTGGTAGGAAATGTGAAGATGAAAGTCTACCGACGGTCACCACTCAATCGTCCAAAGAATCCGCTCCTGGTGCTCGCATCGCTGCCCGCAGAGCTACTCGAGTCTTTTCTCCCGGCATTCGGTCTCGTTGTAGCATAGTTCCCCGCTCCACCACGACCAACATGGTAAATACCACCTTCCTTCATCTTTTTCTCGCGAGTGCTTTGACGATCGAGTTCCTCGTCGAGGGAGAAGAGTGCCTTCTCGGAGTTGGGGCGGATGTTGCCTGCTCCTCCTCTGCCACTGCTGAATTTGGAGCTTGACTTGGGGAGACCGGTCTCAAAGAGGGAAGCTGGGCCACGGGCTGTGGGGCCAGAGCTGGTGACAGGTGCTTTGAAGAGGTTGCCTGCTCCGCCACGGCCAGAGTGGATATACTTGTTGGCGGTTGGGTGAGGCTCGGTGACTGAGAATCGGGAGGGCATGTTTGAGGTAGATAGGCTGACGATGATGGAAGATATTGAAAGATTGGGATTAATGTCTAGTTGAAACAATGTAAGATGAACAATTGCTTCGATGGTAGGAGTATGTAGAGCTTTGAAGTGAGCAGATGATGGGATAATGAAAGTTTTATAGCAAAAGCGATGGTGTGTCCAGCTCATATACCTTGTGTTTCCAGACTTGCCGCGCGGGACGAGTCATCCCATGAAAAGTTCTCTCTGATTAATTCACGATGTTTAGCACTTTGCAGTTAACGGCAACCAAGCTTAGCTGACACTGATCACGAGCGGGCGAAGCGAATAATGTTACGACATCGCTCCGCTTTTCGACCAATGAGATGATTTTGAGGGGGTAATATTTACCTAAGTCGAAGGATTGCACTAGAAGTATCGTGAAAAAGGCATCATCAGCCCCCTTACAATGCGCTTTTTCTTGGGGTAACATGCTCAGCATTGCTGGGCGATGAATGGCACCATCACTGCTGCAGCTCAGGTCACCTCATTTCCTAGGTACAAGTAATGCCTACTAGTAATAAATGCCCGGAAACTTGCCAGGTCACTCAAAATCTTATGCGGCGAATCGTGTTCAATACAATCGATCACATCAATTTGAACTTTCCAGACTACCGAGTCTAGATACACCAGCAGGCACTCAACGAACGAGGACGGAGGGTGTCACATCGTGATCTACAGAATGCCATAGTCCAAATTTAGCCACCGACGGGCGGTCTTGGCCAGTCTTGGCCAGTGAAAATTCTGAATCTAGTGACGGATACGATTCTCAGGTACCTTACAAGGTAAGGTACCTACTAGATTCCCCACACCGCTTGTAGCCGCAAGATTTAGAAGAATCTACCAGTAGTAGTACTAGTAGTGTATAAAAATAGCGTTGATGTAATAAATCTTCCATCTAGGAAAATACTTTGCGTGTCACAAACGCAGATTACATGGCCCCCAGCGTCTGAAAGACGAAGACCAACACTTCTTGTCAATCCAAGTTGATATTGAGGCGAGAGGAAGACAAGTGGAAAACTTCCAAAGCGTTCAGGCAGCGGTGAGACAGCCTCTGTTCGACCATCAAGGAACATGGTGCCAAGATGGGAAGACCAGCTATCGCAAAGTAGCGTAATAATAATTCTCGGTGAGAATTTTCCCCTGAAGCTTTCCCCCGCATTTTGAAGAGGCGCCCTGCTAGTAAATTGCTAATCAAAGCGATCTAGAAGCGCTGGTAAGAAGGGAAGGTCATGAGTTGTTCTAGCACTGGGGGAGCTGAATCTCTTCACAACCAGTAGCAGCTTCGAACAAGGTCATGAGACTACGACAACTGGCTGAAGCTGAACTCACTCAGCATTGATTGTTGAGGTAGGAACTGGATCACGACCCAACAGGATGACAGAAGGCACTCGCGGTCCAAGAAATCTGGCTGGCTTGCCATCGGTGTTACCCGCTTCCAGGATTGGTCAGCCGCGATGAAGGAAATGGCTTGATGTTTCTATTCTTCCGACTATACTATTGAAAGAATCAGAGGAAACAATCTTGACGCCGACGCAGGAAGCGTGACAAACTTTCGACGACCATTTTTTTGGTTGCAGCGATTACTAGTACTTGCACATTCGACTTCAAGCACTTGGGGATTTCGAATTGTTGCTCGAAAGGGCTGGAGAATTGGACGCGTGCTCGTCATTTGGCAGACAATTCTTCGGAGAAGGCCGTGACATCTTCGAAGGCATGATTTCCATGTGGTTAAACAAGAGGTGTCGGCGTGCCATGCAGAGGATTTGAAGATTCAAGAAATCTCCAGTGGTCGCGCCTGACATCGACGCAGTTTCCTTTAATTCTTCACATCCTGTCATTGAGCCTCTCATAGAGCAGGAGAAGGAGCTACCTCACCACCTTCTACATGTGTCCAAAATCAGGATAATTGCCCAGGCATTTCATTTCCATTTAGACACTATACGAAAACCTTCCAAAGTCAGAGGAGAACCATCTTCTGCACACCCAAGCCTTATATTACCTTCACTATTACTACAACTCTCATCTCCTGGCAATTCCTTCAGGGCTTTGTGCGACTGAGATCTGTGAAGATATTTTCTTGCAGGACTGAATAGGGAATCCAGACGCCACGGTCTTTATTTACGAATGCAAGATTTTCAAAGTTGGGCATCGATCAGCGAGTTAAGAATCCTATTTAAAATGGTCCGCAGTAATCATAATTCTCTTCGAGACATCATCTAAGCATTACCACGACATGGACTGGATGTGTTTCGGTGTTTGTTGAAGCGTTTTGTTATTTTGAATTTCTGGCGATTTGTCAAATACTTTTCTAATCAGGCGTCACAGTGATATTCTAGTGCCGTACGGAAAACCTCTTCCCTTCATCTTTCCATTCACCTCCATTCAAACCTATTCTAGAGCTGATCAACCCGATATCAATATGCAAATTAGATAATACTCAAAGATAAGTGGGGAACATGTGGTTGATCATTCTTCTTGGCAGACGCACCGTGTTGCAGAAAGCCCCATCCATGGCAGGCCCAATTGAACCTATGTTCATCTTGCACTGAAGCCGAGTGAGTGTGCAGAGCTCCTAATCGCAGCGAAGGCTTCCTTAGAGAAAAATTGGACCAAGGTTTCGTCCTGAGTAAAGAGATTGTCATATGTAAGAGAAATGTACCTCCCCTTACCATACAACGATCACTCGAATAGCTCCTGATACGGTACGATTCCTCTATCCTAATCATACCCCATAAGATAAATCATACGAAGCCGTCACGCACCCGAATTTCTGAGTAAATCAAGCCGGACTCGCCGAAATCTTTGTCTCTCATACCTTCTCTCTATCTACTGATGGGCGATCACGCTCTCGAGAGCCAAGTTTGAGATGTAAGAAATTCAAGCACGTTGGTTAAGATTTGTTCGTTGCAAAGGCAGAGGTCAGACACCATGTTTCAGGATGGCTGGATATGTACAATTAGTCCTAGAAACCCACCAAGAGGCTCGGGTTGGTTTGAATGAGCTAATTTGTGGAATGATCGTTCTGAATCTAGACCTTAAACAGTTCATCAATGGGCCTTCAAACAAAAGATGGAAAGCCTTGGAGTTATCTAGCTAATTAGCCTTCAAGGTTGTCCTGTTTTACCTCTCTCCTTTTGTTGAACGGGGATGCCCATTCATTATTGCAATCGCTTCTGCTTTGTAAGAATGATCGAGGGTCAATTAATTCCTCCAGACAGTTATGTCGCGATTTTCTTGCATCCACTGGGCTGCATTCCAAGTCAAACCCCACTATCGAACCTCTTGAATCTAAATCTATAGGAGAGCTACATGAGAATAACATAATTCGTCAAGGTGGAATGTCTCATGCCGTCGAGCCCGGTATCGCTTAGACATTCATGATCGACACAACAACCAGCCAACGTTAGCAGAAGAGGCGAAGCATTAAGACCCTGATCGCAGCTGTGGCTTTCATGTCTCTAGTGCTGAGCGTTGGGATTGCGTGTTCTTTGCATGGTGTTAGACTTGCTATACTAGCTGAAAAGAAAAAGCTCCTATCTTAGGCATCCCGCGTCTCGTTGTTCGGTGGGTGCATAAATTTAGGACATTACGTTTCCAAGCGGAAGTGAGATGATTCATGGCATCTTAATTGGGGTGCTCGATCTCACGATCTAGGGGTCGGGAGTTCAGAGGAATTCTAGAGATCTACTCGCTAGACTTTCAAGCCCCTGAAGACACACAAGTGATCACATTGCTCTTTTCATCCGAAATCACCTTTCCTTCTCCGGAGGCATCTCCGTCTCGAAGCTCTTCGTAGTTCTTCTCGAGCCATTCACAGTTGAAAAAGGTAACGCCTTTTAGACTGCGAAAACGTACAACTATCTCCAGCATGATCGCACAATGCTCCGACTCCACGACCCGTGATCAACATCGCCGCTAATTATCAGATAATTCAAGACGGCAACCAGCGGTTATATCAATCGTGTCACCTTTCTTAAACCGAATGAACCACGTGTAAGTCGTTGTTCAACATTAAATCAGCACATCCATGATATAAGACCTGTCTGATAAAGTGCCAGTCGCACTGCAGCAAAGAAAAGGGGTGACCCCTGATAAATATTTTCATCCAAGAATCACCGTGACCTTACACCACGCAACACAACACTTATCATTATCCCGATTTGGGTAACGCTGGTCAGGTGTATGGTCGCAGCCTCCGTGACTAGCATTCAACTCTCTGGTTGGTGAAAGAAGAAATGCCATCATTTGTGTCACGTGCCACCGCAGTTCTTTTCTCCTATACAGATATTCTTGGGCACCAATAGAGGCCAAAATTGGAAGAGGGTATCTCAGCCCTTTACCGGTATTCAAAACGGACGTTGTGTAACCATGTTTTGTGGCGAGGGCAAAAGCAAGGAAATATAACATGTAAAAGTCAAGGGGGAAGGATGAATCAGGACGGCCAAACAAGAAGCAAAAATGATCGGCCTCCACCACCCATCAACGTGTATATGCCGTCCACACAATAATTTGTGGCTGTTAATGCAGCATAATTCACACATACTTCTTGAAACACAAGATCATGATAAGAGCGCATGCTCACCCCCACACTGTCTCACTCCGCAGGATGTAGTGTTCCTAAAGTTGCATAATGAAGTGCATCACCATGGGATTTTTGGGGAAATGGTGAGGGGAGTTGATAACTTTGCACTACCAAAAGATACAAGATCCAGTGAACGTTACAACGAGCAGCCGAAAATCATCCATCCAAAGAACCGAAGATATGCCTCGTGACTCCTTCACTGCGACCCAACCCGAGGTCCCGAGGGAAAAGAGAAGGCCCCAAACAAGAGAACAAGAAAGCAAGACCAAGAAAATGCTAACTCGCACCCAAAAGATAGGAAGATAAACACACCACTGAATAACGCACGCCAAGAAAAGACCGCCCCAACCCGCAAGCCAACCGTGTTTGATCATAACCATAAACGCCATGTATACCCAATACCATGGCGCGCACCCCTCCTATCCAGTCCTTAACTCCGACCCAATCTATCTCATCCATCACTCGAACGCCCCCACGAAAAATCTAGATCGCCCTCCTATTTCTCTTTCACCTCTTTCCACCTCCTAAATCACGTCCACAAACCCCTCGGGCCAACAAAGAATCAACGAGCACTCCTGCTCGAACTATACCCCTGCCCGTGTCCCTGTCCCTGTCCATAGCCCCCGTGACTCGCACCATCATACGTCGAATCACTAGATGAATAGTTGTACGAGGAGGGGGATGCGTAGCCACCGTGAATCGGACAGGGACTGCTGACGCAGCCGGTACAATTGCAGGTTTGGCAGGATGTGCGCCTTGTTTGCTTGTTAGTTTGTTTGCTAAGTTTGAAAATGGGGAACGGAAGTAGGTTGAGATGAGGGGTAATTTGGGGGGAGAAATACATTCGTACGGAGCCGGCGCAGTCGGGGCAAGTGGACCAGATTACGCCAGAGTTGCAGCAGGTTTCGGCGGTGGTGAACTGGGCGCGGCGGGCCATTGTGAGTGAGGAGTTGGGATATTGGTGTTGGTAGAGGTGATGATGGAGGTGGTGATGAAGGTGATGGTGAAGTTGAAAGTGAGGTGATGGTAGAAGGGAAGTTGTTAAGGTAGTTTGAGGTAGAGGTGATGACTTGATAGAATGTGGAAGCTAACTTGCTTTGCTAGTGAAACAATAATGTATCTGTGGAGATATCTAAAGAACTATTCGAAACTTTTCTGGATCTGAGATCTAATGCTCTGAATAACTTCATTTTGACAGGGAAATCTTGACCTTCTTATACTTTGAGGTGCATCCTCCCTCCTCACACGGAAGAACGATCCCGCGCTGGCGGGCTACACATCACGATCTACCAATATCATGAACATCAAGTACGTTGGGCAGCTTTGCCTCGGGGTAGCTGAAGGAAGGAGCGTAAGGTAATTCGCAAAAGTCTCACACCGCCTCGAAATGTAAATAAAGGCACTGTTGCTAGCAGAACGCTAGCCGCATCTGCATAATGGCTTTATATTGAGAAGGTGGTCTGATGATTGATACTGGCCCCTAGGGCAGCCACCACGACCCGACTTCGTTGGCTAGTTGGTCCCGCTACTGGGGAGACGAGTTCTGAAAGAAAGATCGGACAGCTATTGCTTCGATGTCATGGGTGCATGGTGGAGATGTTGGGCGGCTTGGACCGAGGTGCGCAAGTGTACGAGCTTGAGCAAGCCAGCCGCGGGGTGCCGCAAAGGGCTATCCACAGACTGTAAGTCCGTTGGGAGAAGGAAGCTCGCCCGGATGGTTTGATATACGGGGAGATGTCTCATCTTGTTGGCATTGTAAACCGTGAATCGATTGGACGCCCAGATGAAGTAAAGAATGGTAGCTATCGCTGCTGTGTTCGGGTGAGATATGGCTTCGATACTGTAGGTTCTACCTAAGTTCTGCAAATCCCAAAGCCGTTTTTCAATGTGTTATGGTAATTGGCACATTTATGCAACTTGCCGTGGGATTGAAAATTGTATGGCCGTTCAGTAGAAGCGCTGTAGAAGTAGATTCCCGATAGGTGTCTTAAGTGCATAAGCGATATGTTGTGCAGCGTCGTCCTACGTTCTCGAACGCCACACGAAGGGTTTACCACCCACTTCCGCAGCGGAGCTGCTCTTCTTTGGTGGAAAAGATTATCTTGGGAAATGTTGGAGACCGATTTGGTCTCATGTTGCCGAATAGAAAGCTTCCAAGTCTTCAAAACCCCACGCCAACTCTGTGCTAACCTTCGTAGGTTGTCAGCAGGCTCTTTTTTAAGTTGATTGCGTGAATCTGGTATACACAATGAAAGAGCAGGCGAATCGCGTTGCCACAGTTTCTCAAGTTGGAAATCCTCCACCGACAAGACTTGGCACTATCTGAATTCCGTAAGAGAAGAACGCCATCAAGAGCTGTACCAACTCCAAACAAGTGGAACGAGATACAAGTTCCGTCGTAGGAATGTTCATGCGCACATCCACGTTCCTGACTTCTATTTCTTTAACGTTGCACCCATCACCCCAATCCAACAGCATCATCTGTAAAACATGATATATCACACAACACTACCTCATCAGCCCCTGGGTCTAGTCAAGAAACAGCAGGTTCATCCCGACAATTTGATCTCTCATCTCGCTGACGTCCGAAGGCTGAAGAGCTCACCGCTATGTTGGAATGGATTTGGATCATTCACAAGCACTATGCAGGCAGGGTCCAACCTTGGCCTGTACTTGGCCGAGCACGATGCAAGCATGTTGGAGCGTTACACGGTAGCCACATGGAATAGTCGCAACAAAGATTAGATAAATCTTGGACATCTAAGACATTGATTGGATTTGTAATAGGTTTCAAAAAACGCTGGCATCCGTGGCTCGCCGTTAACGAGGAAGTAATAAATTGTCCAATAGGACTACGAAAAGGAGGGCTGAAAATCAGAAGTATACTTTGAAATGTGCAGCTTAGTATTAGACAATGAAAACGCTAGATTCTTTGAAGCTGAACTCTACTATTATTGAATATGGTACGGGCAGTCACTTTAGGAAAAAAGCCATAATCGAGGTCTTTTATTTGAAATATCAACGTTGGGAAATATTTATATTGGCACATATCAGCTCCATTAATTGGCCGAGAGACAACAAATGAGACCTTGAAGGCACAGTGTAAGGATTCGTAGGAGCATCGATTGATTTTGGGTCATAATGGTTCGAAGATTGTGTGGATTATGCACCTCGCATATGATCATACGATTCTGCGACAGAAAACGATATTACTACGTACGAGATGGTTTATTTCCTGCAACTAAAGGCTAGAGCCATTGGGAAGACACATGAGACCGTTGCACAGTAGAGCAGCCTAACGCCCTCCTTGAAGACGCCGAATGCAAGAATGATAGCAGCCTGACAAAACCACCGTTGTCGTTGTAATACTCTTGCCGATCCCGTTAACGAACCCCAACCCTTCCTCCCTTCCTACCTTACTAAAGATTGGTAACCATTGAATTAAAAGAAGAAAGCGCCATCAGGGAGAGCCCGATGCTCCGTGTGCCAGTTCACAAGAATTCGGGAGCGGTAGCAACTAGAACAGAGAACAAGCCTGCCCCAACAGCTACCCCTCCGAGAGCAGCGTAGCCCAAACCTTCAACGAGCTTCTTAAGTCTTTTGACTGGTCGCTGTTGAGACGCGTCTGGAAGAAGATTGGATGTGACTTCTGGAACGGGTACTTGTGCTGCCGAAGCGGACATGTCCGTGGTATTTAATAAGACATCTACGGCAGGCGACGATGCCCATACTCTCACCTCGTTCTCGAGAACATCAGAAATATCGTCGGCTTTTCGCTTTAGCTGCTTGGGGGTCTGTTCGGCATGGGATTCTTCAATAATATCGTTGATGCTTAGCCTTGATCGTCCGGTAAACTCTGCCGCAGTCTTATTCATCGCCGCCATTGAGGCCTTGCTCTCGTTAAATTTTACAGCACTTGTCATATCGGGCTCAGGGCTAAGATCTCGATCGCTGAGAAGAACCTTTGAGTGCATATCCAGATCGAACGCCTCAGAAAGGGATGGAATAGCTAGCAGTGTCAGAAAAGATTTGGAAGAGCTTCTTTCGGAGGGCTTACCGAAAATGGTCTCTGGATCAGCTTGAGGCTGCTCTTCGATGGTAGATGGCACATTCTCTTTGCGACTATTCATAGTTGTCGCAGTAATTGATCGCGCAAGATGGAAATCTTGCAGGTCGATGCCTAAAGATGGTACATCCGAGCCTGATTCATTGACTCCAGCGTTAAGCTTAGCTCTATTATGGTCTCTAGCAGCGAAGAACTCATGCTTGCCGGTCTTCTCGCCGAGGCTTTGGGCAACAATTGGTCGCCAGGAATCGCTTAATAAGGGGTTAGCTCTGGCCGGGTTCTTTACTTGTTTAGAAATAGTAGCTGGGCCGGCAGTCTTGACCATTGCTGCATCAGAAGGGCTAGCAGGGCGATAGAACATGGATATATGACCGACATGTGTCTTATCCTGGACTGGTGACTGTGAAACATACCTATCCCTGGATGATGAGCGATTTGCTTCTGAGTGCGAAGCTTGTGATTTCTCGAAGGCGCTTTCACCAGCAGCCGCGATTCCTGCTTCACTCTCTTCATCAACACCCATCTCAGGACTTCCACTGCGCTCGCCAAGAAGGCCGTCGTCAAACAACTTTTTGATACCCTCCCTTCCAGCTTCGGAGAGGCCAAAGTCGCTCTCATCATCGTCGTTGTCGTCTTCGTCTGTGGCATCTTCTGGGGCCGAGATGGGGACTCTTTCATCCATAGCATTGACAGCCTGGTCCACGAGAGCAGCGAATCCAAGTGGTAGACCGGCGGCTTGATACAGTTGGTTTTCTTGAGAACCAGCTTCTCGAGGGGTGTCCACAGCCCTGGGAACACCCGCTGCAAGATCGCTATCTTCTGAATCCTCGCACTCACCCGAGATGGAGCCATCAGAACGATCCGAGTCAATCGAGTCGGCCGCTTCAGACTGATCATCAGAATCAGTAGAGAAAGCGCCCTCCTCATCACTTTCAACAAGAATCGGTGTTTGTCCAGCATAGATTGCTGCATTCACTGGACCGGCACTATCGGCAATATCGGAAGGTCGACCAGCCATTAAGTTTAGAAGTCTCTTCTCTGCAGCGGTCTCCCTTGTCGAGTTGTCCTCAGGGGTTGGGGACGCAGCTGGTGAATCGTCCCTTGTAAGATCGATGGCATGAATGGCTTGTGAAGCTTTGGTAAGGTCGATGGCTTGAGAAGCCGGTGAAGTTTTGAAAGCTTGGACTTCGATAGAGACTCCATCATCGCTCGAAGGACCATACTGTTCCTCAAAACTGTCACTGAACTCATATTCTTGCTCAATATCTGATGAGTCCTCAGGGAAAGCGAAGGTGTTGGTAGGATTCCTGCCATAGAGTAAGCAATGGGTTCTAGCTAAGACAAGATTTGTTGGGTGGCTTACTTGTAGGGGGAATACTCGTAAGTGATTCGAAAAGCACACGCCGGGAAAATTTCCTCGCCACGTTTAACTTCAGCTCCAAACACCACCGTATCTCCATCGCTCAGATGTTTCGATTCATAGGCCTCCAGGTGGGTTTTGTCGACATAGGTGCCGTGCATAGAACCGATGTCCCGGATAGTGACTGTCTACCACGAATTAGCATATTGCATAGCGTGTAATTGAGATTATGGCTTACATTGACCTCGGGATCGAATAATATCTCCGCATGGTTGCGGGACATCACCGGACTGTCGAACCAGGCATTATCCGCAGCTCCCAGTAACCCCTTGCTCGGGCTCTTCGATGCTCTGCCAATTTTAATAACACGACGATCAGCATTGAGATTGAGAGTTCGAGTAGAGGGGTGAAGGTCAGCGTTCAGAGCTTCAAGGTTGATGTTAACTATATAAGGTCAGTACTTGCAGATGGCGAATAAGGTTCACTCCGCCTCGGGAATGTGCTTGGCCAAGGGCAGAAGTTGAAAATGAGAAGAAAGGGCTATTATGTATCATCATGATTGTCATGGACAATTACGAGTTCGAGTTGCCAGAAACTATATTGGGAGCCTATTGGAGCCTTTGCAGAGCCTTGAGACTGTGCGAGATAAGGAGCCTTGACATACCTTGAGCATTCATTTTGATGAGAGACTTCAGTCTAGACGTGCAGCGACAGTGGAGTGTAGATGTGTCCGCGAAGATCCTTGAGATTTCGTAAAAAAAAGATGGTGGTTCCGTAGGGCTATGATGGTGGTCGGGCAGTCGTAGTAGATTCGGAAATGGTGACGCGGGATGGTGTAATGCTGAAACACAATCTTGCTGGGTGAATAGAGTAACAAGAAGCTTCGAAGACTCGATGGTGTCGAGGATCCCGAAGTATTTCTCGTCCAGCAAGATAAATAGAATTAAAAGCCGTTGGAGGGGAGTTTGTATGATCGTTGAAGAGGAATGAATGGAAGGAGGGGGTGCAGCCTTGAGCAGATCCTTGGCGTAGTGGGTTGGCCTAAGCGATAAGCACCAGAAGTAGAGCGATAAGGTGTAGGTACCCACAGAAATTGATTTACGAACTGACTCATATATTAAGGTGTTGATTTACAAGAAACATTTTACAGATGTTTTTTAATTGGAGAGTATTTACAGTGGCAAATAATCCTAACATTATTCAACCAAAAGACTATGCTTTCTTGCCTTCGCTGGTCTTTTTGAAAGTGAGGTGGTTATTTTGGATCATGTTATCTTAGCCGGACGACGATCACACTTGCAAAAACGGATCACAAAAACATCCTTTGTCGCGCACAAAATATTACACCCCATTGTTTTTGTTTCCATTCAACCTACTATTACCCAGCCTTCAATTCATGACTCACATATGGAGGAATTAATACGAAGAACACCCCAAATACCTTACGATCGAGCTTTGCGATAGCACCGCCTCTATCATCTTCCACTCTTCGAAATATCGAAGTACCCCGCACGAATTCGAATTTGAAGAATAAGCTCAATTTGTATTGTACTCTTTGTTAAATCCATTTGAGACCGCGGTCATGCACGACCTCAGGCGTCAGGCTCTGGAGAGCGGAAAGACGGTCTCGAAGAAGGCACAAGCAAGGTCGGGAATGTCTTCTCGTAACTCGTCGGCGGCGAATTCGAGGACAAATTCAAGAAACCAGAGTCGACATGCTTCCGATGACGACGAAGGAGATATGAGTGACAGTACGAACTGGAGGTTAGTAAAAGGTGTTAAATCTGTCACGCATTAGCTAATTTGCCCTCAGTGTTAACTCCATCGACGATATGCTTTCTGCCGATGTGCCTGAAGATGCGACCGAAGCGTGGAAGCAGGACTTGGGTGACCGAATGGAGGAGATTATAGACAGAAAGAGAAGTAGCGTTCAAGGCAGAGAGGCCACGCTTACAAGCTACGTCCATATTCTTATGAGCCGATACGTGCTGTACGTATAATCGTGTTCCCTTAGATGCGTGGTCTATTTTAAGTCGCAAAGTTCTTACTGACTGGCATTTCTAGAGAGGAGATAGAACATAAGACTTCTGAATTGTTTCCCGCACTATTAAAGAGCATCAAGGCGGAGAGTAGTGAGAAAGAGACTTGTCTTGCTTTACGGGGTAGGAAATTGCCCCGAAAAGGTTGTATTGTCCTTTGAAGCTGATTTTTCCATTGTAGCTATTGCTCTTACAATCATTACCGCTCCTTCAGAGACCATTTACGAAGCTATATTCCAAGCCATAAAGCGAGCATACACAGACTCCGAATTTCACAGCGTAAAAGCGGTGGCGATCCACACGTTGGGTGCAGCAGCAACATATGGTGGTGCATCTGATTCTGAAATTGAAGAAATTATGGACGATTTGCTCGAAGTCGTTGAGTCTGACGGAAACGCTATTAATGCGGCAGACAGTGGCGAAGTTGTCGCAGCTGCATGTGAAGAATGGGGATTTCTTGCAACATCTTTAGACGATATGGAGGACAAGACTGAAGAAGCGATGGACGCATTCGTGGAGCAGCTTGAGAGCAGCGACACATCTGTTCAGGTTGCTGCGGGAGAGAACATTGCTCTACTGTATGAAAAGAGCTATACTGCACGAGAAGCCGACGATGGTCCCGCTAGCGATGAAGAAGACGAGGAAGGTTATGCCATCGACTCAAGCTATGTGAAGCGCTATGAAGTATACCGACAAAAGAACCAATTGCAGCATACGCTGAGTCAACTCGCTACCGAATCATCAAGGAGAATTGCAAAGAAAGATCGAAAAGCACTTCATGTCAATTTTGCTGACATTCTGAATACGGTTGAGTACCCATCAAGGGGACCGAGATATCAAAAAGCTATAGATCAGGAGACGGGACGCAGATATGGATCTAGAATGACGGTTCGCATTCATAAAACCGGAAGCATGAAGATTGACAAGTGGTGGAAGCTTCATAGACTTCAAGCACTTAGAAGAGTTCTTGGTGGAGGATTTGTAGTTCATTATGAGAAGAACGAAGTTGTGTTTGACAGTCTCCCGTAGGTTCTTACCCTCTGAACTTTTAACATCCAATTAACGGTGATGTAGGATTATGATATCGGCGGATAGGGGCAATTAAGATTTAGGAATTGAGTGTTACGAAGGCGTTCTGGAAGGAAAATTTTATGCATCTACATGTTTCGAGGGGGTTAATTGGCACAAAATACCCTGATGTACATACGGTAACATGGTCTAAAGGGGAACGGATCTAGGTTGGACTCTAATGAAATTTCACGAAGACTTCAAAATAGTGCTATGTACTCCGAGAGCCGCCGGGTCTAAGCGACCGAAGAAAAGTTCTAGCTCTATTGAAATAAATTTGCAAAACTTCACATGCTGACTCGGTCTGTGAGATCAAGGCCGAGAATTTCTCGAAATCTGATCACCGGTGTCCAAATGGAGAAGCTCGTAAAATGTCGATTGTGTACGGTATTCAGTAGTCTTTAACCTTAGATCGTTGGATTGCCATGACCTCTTTCACAAACACACTTCCCATCTAACCTCACCGTTATTTTCCACGATAACTTCATCAAAGCCTTCTGTCTCCGTAGCAACGACGTTCAAAATCAATACGGGGGAGACGGGGTTGGTAGGATGGTTAAAGCGCTGAACCAAGCTCTTCAAGGAATAGTTCCCGCAATGACCCTTGTTGTCTATCAAAGTTTGAGAAACCAAACCCAAGTTATGGAATTGATCAGGTAGAAATCATGGAGAGATATCGAGTCTCATGAAGATAAATGTAGTACCCGAGATCTATGAAGGAGGTTGGTACTAGATCGCACGAGTTTTGTCCCTCATGCAGGAGTTGCAGAGTGCATATCGCGCGACTCCGAAGAGTGGACTTTGATGAAATCATTGGTCTAAAGGATCGAGGGGGCGAATAAACACTGCCACAGGGCAGAAGCGCAGAGGGCATCGGTGAGGAAATGCGACTGTCCCAGATAAAATGAACAGAATGAGGAAACACAAAATTCAGCTGTAGATATCCGTTTGCTCTCGAGTATTTCATTCTCACGTTACAGTGAGATTTTTGGTTGACCCAACTAGGTCGAGGAACGGTCGCAGTTCTTAGCTTAACAGCACCAACTTTTCAGCCTCATTGTGATTGGATAGTCTTTTCAAGCATAACAAACCGTTTGCCAACGCACCAAGTACCTTGCCCATCGACTCTCAATAACACTCCCTTCTATTGTTCATATTCGACCTTCTCGGCATATCGATTGAGGTCATCGGAGACCCTGAGATTCTTTTTAAGAGTCCGAAATTCTTTTTCCTTGGCCTTGTACGAGGACGGGAGCTTCAGCTGGCTGATCCCAGTGACTCGGAATCTTCCCATCGAGCTCGCCAGCCTCTTCGAAAATCTGTACATGCCAACACAGAACGACAAACACATAATCGCTCATGTATCCCTACCAGAACTAGCTTAATCTCTGATCTTGCAAGGATGGGCGTCGAATCTCGAAAAGGCCCTCCTCTTCCTGCACCGACAGAGACCGATAGCAACACTGGAAGAGAAACGGAACTTGAGAGCAAGATCACGGAGAGAACGACATACTCATTACCTTCTGACGGTAGCCCAATCACCATACCGACTAAGAGACGGGATAAAGGTCAAGGGCTGGCCTCGAACAAAAGCCAAACCTCGTTGTTGATCGAATATTTTGAGGGTGGAAAGTCTGGTCAGACAGAATCTCGAAGACCATCGGTTCGAGTCAAAGTTACACCATCTTCAAAAAGCAGAAGTCGCTCAGCGAATGATCACATTCAGATAACAGAGCGCAAAGGTACTCGCAAGCCATCATACACGAAGCGCATACCACTTTCATCAAACGTCAAACGGGACAAGTCACCTGAAGGGGAGGGCGATGACCACAGTGTGCATTCGTACCGATCCGCAACTGAAGAATCAAACGTTACATCTCGGGGTGGAGGGCCAATTGAGGTTGAAATCATGAGGCGACATGGGAGTCCACTTATTCCTACGGGGGAGAGTTCTTCAAAATACGTACAAACAAACGCATCCGATATCTCCTCTATGCCTACCGATAGCTTCCTCGATGGAAAGACACGATCACCAGAGAGAAAGCGCAGCAAAAGCTTGACAAGGGGCGAAGCATTAGCAGCAGGAGCAGCTACGGGACTGGTTGCTGGAGCCGTGGCAGATAAATTGAGAACGCCCTCACACAAACGAAGTCGAAGCCTCAGTCGGGAGCGCATAGTTGCTCAAAAGGCTGTAGAAAAAGTTCGTGGCGACAAATCAGAACGCCGGCGTAAACATAGGAGCAGAAGTCGAAGTGTCAGTGGCGAACATCTTCCTGAAAGCGTCAAATCGCCACGCAGGAGGTCAAGCCGAAGTCACCATGAAGAGTCCATGACGTCTGGTGCAGATTCGAGTCTCCTCAATTCACAGTTGAGCAAAAATTCAGGTGATCAGTACTCAGTTCGATCTGGTACTTCTAGAACGTCCATAAATAACCCGAGGCTACTCGAGACTGTCGAAGATGCTATACGCCGACTCATTCTACCAGAGCTGACGGAATTGAAGCGCAACCAGAGCAAGCGTGATCAGCGTGATCAGCGTGACCGCCATCGGAGAGGATCATTTACCTCAGGTAGCGGCATCTCAAGAGACTCAATTGAAGAGTCCTCGAGCGGGAGAAGAGTGTCGGGCAGTAGAAGTGGTACTGATCTCTCAAGTAGGCCTAAGGTTACACTGAACGACGGAGACGCGCTTTCTGGAAATTCTCCGAAGAGTCGTAAAGACAAGAACAAAATAATCGACCGAGTAAGATCCGAGGATTCCCCAAAGAGTTTTGAACGAGAGACCTCGGAAGAGACTGTCACACCTCATAAAAAGCGGAGTGATAGGCACCATGGCCTTAAGGCTGCAGCGATTGGTGCCGGAATTGGGTTGACAGCCGCAGCCCTGAAAAAGAACCAGTCCCAGGATTCGCTTGATGAGAAGAAAGAACGTCGGCGACGAAGAACGAAGAGCCGCAGCCGAAGTGATAGCTTGGCTGAGAGCTACGAAGAACGTGAGCATGATGCTCTACCCCCAATGCCTCTCATGAGTGACATCAATGCATCCGAATTGACCCGAAGTTCCATTCTGTCCGCGGAAACGGAGAGACCACATTCAGCAAGTCAAGAGCATCAAGTAACGCCGATTCGTGAGGTTCCGCGAGGAATCGCGTCGCCCTCGTCAGTGACGCCAACGAGAACGCCCGTGGCATTGAAGCAAGGACTGGGAACTCAGCACTCCAATTATTCCCGGGGAAATCTTAGTCTGCATAGTCAGCCCAGTGAACAGCAGTTACACGGCGAGGAATATGAGTTGGACGAGCATGGAAGAAAGGTGCCAATGTACGACGAAGATCACGATGATTCATTCGTTGAGGAGGAGCACGGTGGAGGTCATGGTCACGCTTTGGCGGCTGGTCTTATTGGGGCTGCGGCAGGTGCCGGGCTGGCGGCTTTGCACCATCAGCATGAAGATCATGAGGATCCCGAGTCATTGGAGGATGAAAATCACTACGATTACTATCATCAAGAAGTCCCACCTCCACTAAGATACGTTCCATACGGTCACGAGAGGCGTGGCTTGAGCCCAATTCAAAGTGTTTCTGGCTACACCGAAGGCGAGCCGGAACAGCAACATCGTGACTCAAGACTCACGCAGAGTACGGGTTCCTACTCCTCAATGAGTAAATCTGCTCAACACAAGCACTCTGGAAGATCTATGAGATCGCTCGACTCCGCAGGAAATGTACATGGGAATCAACATGATTTCCCAGAAGTCCGACATGGAGGTCTCGCGGATTCTGAACTTACCCAGGACGGCGAATACTGGGAAGAGCAACATAGAGAGAATGATAGAAATCGCGACATCGATGCCGAGAGTTATAGAAGCTCAGATCCTCGAATTGACTATAAGCACATGACAAACTACACGGATGACAGCATGGATGCTCCAGAATTGGATCGGGTTGCCGCTGGCCAAAATGTACGTGGAGTTGGTGCGAATCCAGACTATGTGCATACCCCAGTTGCTGTGGAATCTGCTGTTGCATCTCTCGTCAACGCATCAGACCTTACTGGTAACTCAGGGCACTATGACCGGAGAGGGTCTTTTGCTTCTTTTGAAGATGGCTCTGAAAGACATTTCACCAGCCGCGGAAACAGCCCAAGCAAACGTGACACTTTTGGTGCTAGCCAGGGAGCATCAAGTCAAGAAAACAGCCCAGACAAATATGCCGAGGAGTATGAGCTTGATGATCAGGGACGCAAGATTACAATGCCGAAATATAATAAGTCAAGTAACCTCGAAAAGGCTGCGTTGGCTGGTATTGCTGCAGGAGCAGCTGCACATGTTCTACAGGGGCGAAATAAGAAGTCCGAAGCAGACCAGATTAAGTATGAAAATCGTGATAGGAATACCGGCGCACCGCTACAAAAATCTTTCAAGGAACGAGCCTCGGAAGGACAAGGCCAGGTTCCGCCTTCACCCCTCAGCGAAGCCGCAAGTCATGAACAATTCAAAATGAGTGCTAGTGCTATCCCCGATCAACGCCATCGAATGCCAGAGATCGGATATGGTGATGCTGAGTCAGAAGTAGATACAAACCCATCAGTTATTCACGGCCCGATTGGCGGACTCCAGGAAGGGAGTCAAGACCATTGGCCAGGACATCCAACTCCTCCTCAAAAGCACGATGCTATCACAACGCGGTCTCCAGAACACGACGCAAACCTCAAGGCAGCCGAAGCTGCCTTAGTTGGGGCAGCAATTGGCGCTGGCGCTTCAGCTGCTGTTGCCGGCCACAACCGAGACGCCAGTCGAGATACTAATGAGGATGAATGGCAAAGAACTTCGGGTGATAGAAAGCGCGATACTTTGGTGACCAACCCATACGAGGGCACAAGTCCTATTGCGCCAATTGGAGGTGGACTTGATCGCGATCTCTTAAGAGAGCCAGGATTTACAGGGGCGAAGCTCGGCTACCAGACCGGAAGTCCTATTGCTTTGCCAAAGGACGAAGGATACATTTCTGCGCAGAATGCAGGTGCTATGTCACCTGAACCGAGAGTCAAAGGGGTCAACTTTCTGGACGAAGAACTTGGAGGTGGTAATCATGACGACCCATTTTACACACCAAAGCACTCGCGCGAATTGAGTGGAATGTCACATGGCATGAATTCCCCGTTCTACGATGCTGCCACAGGAAATGGCATCGACCGAATACAATCCAAGGATATTGTTGCTCTCATGGACCATGTAAGTTCCCCATAATAAATTAAACAGTTCAAATGCTGATCCTTCTAGCTCACTGTTCGCGATGCACAACGAAGCGCCCGTGATACAGAAATTCTTGTGACTCTTGTTCGAGCTGCTGCTGAAATGCGAAACTCCTTTGACAACATGAAGCAGCTATTGGCCGACACCGAAAACCAGGTCATCAACGAAGTCCGAGAAAATACAGATGATTCTATCAAGAGGCACATCAACGGTCCGAGACCAATTCCGTCCAGTGGTCCACGATCGGTACGACAAGGTTCCCAGGATGATATGTACGAGGATATTCCCACCAAGAGGAGGAACGTCTTCCGAAGAGCATTGAAGGGATTGAGCTTGAGAAGCTCTAATGACTTAGGGAAAATTGAAGACATGCTGGTCCAGCTATTGGGAGATGTCGAGGGATTGAAAGCGGCTCAAGGTCTCAAGTCATCAAGCCAACCAAGGGACTCATTCGATGATCTGCAACAAGAAGGAAACTATGAGAACGATCGTGGGTACGAGCCTGAAGGAAATGCTGGCACATCCACTGCGAGTCATGCAAGCCAATCTGGTCATCTTTCGCTGCCTCGTGCGACCAGTGTTGCAAGAGGATATGATGGTCGAAAGTTCTCGGATTATCGTATCAGCACTGTGCCCGAGGGCGATGAAGAAGAGCTTGATCCTCATGAGCAAACCATTCTTGATAATCAATTCGAGAATAATGAGCAACTTCTGACGCCGACTCGGGAATCCATTCGTGGCGGCTCCGCGCCACTCGGTACGCCTCCTCAGCAGCATGTGGCCCAAGCCTCTCTGAGCAACGAGAACACGCCAAGAACAGACAAGAGCAAGAAGCACAAGTCTAGCAGCTCATCTGGCTGGATTCCGAAAGTTTCTCGCTGGTCCGAGACCACTGCCTCGACAGTTTTCAGAGGATTCAGAAGCAGTGGGCGTAGCAGTGGGAAGAAAGACAATGATCAATTTGTAGATCCTCCTTCAAGGTCCGGCTCTGATCTAGGCAACTATGATGACGACCAATATGGCGAAGACGGACACCCGTATTCTCCAACGCGACACCAGCAAGAGAATGAGCATCCTATATCGCTCCTCCCACCCGAGGATCCCAAATACAAAGCTCATCGGAACTCGCTCAACCTTCAACATCCTCAACCTCGACCTGGTCCCACTCATCGCTACCAAACTGCTCTTGAGTCCCAAGCTGTGAATTTTGATACACCCATGTCCCCAGCAAGTGCAAATTGGTCGCAAACATCTCTAAACCGTCTACCACCTCAGCGAACAAATCGATATAGTGATGGAACAAACAACACCGGCAATATGTCGCCAGTATCAGATGCTGCGTACTCAAACGCTTCTGCCTCAAACCAACCTCCAGCTCGACCGCCGAAAGAACCAATAGCACCTCAAATCCCACCAAAAGTCAAGCCGGGCAAGCTTCAAAAGCCAAGCCCCCTCAGTAACGAGCATCTAAACCCTGGAAGCCCTTCATATAGCGGCTACGAAGGCGGATCACCACGCTCAGCACCACGATCCTTATCTGGTGCGTTAGGAGGCGTTCCAGCAAGAAAACCCACAGGACCAAGGAGTATGTCTTCTGCTTCTAAGAGTGGAGATTTGAATAGAGACGATGGAACGGTGAGGAGGAATAAAAATAGAGGTATTTCCCCTTGATCTTTTAAATCTATCTCAAGCAATTTACTGATGGATGAAAATAGATACATTTGGGACAATAACCAGTAATCAAAGCGGCGAATCCGAGACCTTTTAGTTATTAGAGCAGGACATTATAATATCTCACGATATTGGACTTGGAATTTTTCGCCAAAAAGGAAATGCAATGGAATGTGGAAACTACAGGTTGGCTTCTGCATGCGATGAGTACATTTATGACATGGGGTTTGGGGAAGGAGCGTTCTTTCTTGTGTCTTATTTTGTAAGACATAGAGAAGATTGGTTATATGAGAACCGCAGGCAGGGCGATGGATGATACGATGAGATATGATGACTTTTTCTTTGAGCATGAGCGACACAAAAAAAAGCTTTTCGTTACGAGAACTTCGATCCTGAGCATGGCTTGATGCTGCGCGGATGGGGATGCATATAGCTTTTAATGATATTTGGTTGTTCGTTGTGAAATTTATTCTTCTAATTCGATGACGTCTTGGTTCCTGTGAATTTTTTGTTTTTCTTCTTTAATCCGACCTTTAATATGTCCTTTAATCCTTACTTAATACTATACAATGTGCTTCAGACGAGGCAAAATCCGTGTAATGCCTCTCGTCACGAACGTATCGACAGCGTAGATTGTGGGTGAGTTGATATCGCTTTGATATTCGGGAGAACTGTCGGACGGGAATAGGCCGAAAGTTTTATTGTAGCGGAGGAGGTAGTCAGTCTCCAGAGGTACTGTTAAGAACGCTGCCGGGAATTGCAAAGTTGTTCCCACATCTGGATCGTTAATATTGGTGCTGTTTGGAGGAGGAAGAGATACTCACCGATCATAGAAAGCAAAAGACCAATATCGATCCTGGTCGATTTCTGGTATAGTGACCTTGACTTCATCTTGAGAGAGGTCGAAGACTGAGGTAGAGTATAGAGTATCCGCGTTTGGCAGAACAACCGTAGGTTCTGTAGGCGTAGCTAGCTGGTTTGAATGAAAGAATTGGTTGATTATACCAAAAATCACGAAAGGAGCTCCCACACACAATGATACGTGGCGGGTTAACATACCTGCAGCGCAACCACAGTCGCATTGAATACGCTCATATTGAGTTGTAATGAGAAGAAGAAATGAAAAGCATACAAATGAGAAGGCTGGAAATTTTGAAAGAGAAATAATATATTGCTTTCTATTTAATATTGCAATATAGCCGTCAAATGATGTATTTTCTTCTTTCCCCAATAGCAGAAGATGAAGTAGAAAGCTACTTGCCGTAGCGCCGGTAGATGTAAGCTTCAGCTTGTGAAAACCGTGGGTTGATGTGGGTAGACTTTCTTCCTTTGAAAACTGATTTCATAGCTTATGGAGGGAAAGGACGATCTGGTGAACTATAGGTATTTGGACGGGAGGTTGGCGAAATTGCAGGGCAGCTTCCTTGCGAGCCGAGATCTACCCACACCTCTTGACGACAAGGAGATTTGATATCAAAAGTGTTAGTTAGCAGTCTGAGAAATTTCCTCCTGAAGCTATCGATCCATCTAAGCATATAAGAAGCGTCGGTCAATTAGAAGCTCCCAAAGTCCTAGTGAGTTGTGTTACCTACGTATTATTTCTCAAAGAGTTAAAAAGTCTTGGTCACTATTGGGAGAATACCAAAGGTACTTTCTGGTTTTCTTGAAACATGGACACCCTACATACCCATTGGCAAGCCAAATAACTACTGGGATTGGAAAATGAAGTCCCATATGTCTCATATGTTCGTGTATGACGAATGAATTTATCATCTCACTTTTTCTTCCTTCGCACCACCACTGCCCTAGCCCATCAACCCACGATAGAGCCCCTCTTGGGACTAGACCTATGTGCCAGGCACAATTCCTCTCAAATCCTTGTCTATGCTTTGGATAATGACATTATGATTAAGCTGCCTTTTCAGTATATCATTTCAGACAAACCGGATGATAACAATTCCCTCCATCGAGTCGAAGGTATGATGAGTTTCATTGCAATGGAGAGAGAACTGGCAGTGCACAATACCATGGCTACACACCCCAACATTGCCCACCGACTGTAGGCAGACTCGTCCAAGTATCTCTTTCTCGAGCGTTTACAGCTTTTGGACCACCTCAAGACTTTTGACTTTGGCTCTGCTTTACCAAGATCTCATGAATATTACGCAGACGATGTAGGAAGTGATCACTTTGGCTGGCTATAGTACTTCATGATACCTTATCCTTACTGGAGTTGACGCTATGGACAACGTCCGCTCTTTCTCAGAAAGGCAGGCACTCGGGAAGGCTGAGGACTGTCACAACAAAGCATACTGTCTTTCAATTGCTCATTATCAACTGGAATAATGATTGATATATGTAAATGATGAATTTTTCAACGCACATACTTAATGCATCCACCCTTAATAGCAAAAATCTTTGCTTTCGTATCTTCAGACTGCCGAAGGAAGGAGCGATCCTGGAAACATTAACGGTATTCACTATTTTATAGCTTCAGATTCCAAAATCTCGGAATAACCTCAAAATTTTCGCCTGCTCGCTAATGAATAAACATATATCGTCGATTTCAAAATAATAACTAATTTATCTCACAATGGCCGACCTCGCTTCATCGTCGGTCTGGTCATCGCACTTTCGACGAAAAACAAAAACTTCAAGAAGAACGCTGAGAACAAGATGGCACCACGCTCGCACAGACGTGCATTCTTCGACATTAACCCACCTGCTCCTGTCACTGTAGTCACCACGCCCGTTACTCCCCCTCCACAGATATGTCCTCAGCGTAAGTAACTGTATAGTTTCGAGTGAATCTTGGCTAATGTGGTTGTTGTAGCTGATGCACGTGGAGTTTATCATCCTTGCTGCCATGGTCTCCTCCCAAGTCACTATACGACGGCGCCGGGTATAGACACTAGACGTAAGTGCTCTGATTCTATGATACGGTTGAGATTGTGAGACCAACATGAAATGAATAGCGGGTTTTCAAAACAGACCAAGACGTTGCTTGTCGAATGAGTGGGTTGAGGTTGCTAGTCGAGGGTAAGTTTACATCATCTCTTGCAACATATAGTTGAAGTATGATGATGAGAAGACTAACTGACAAGTAGTCGGAACCCTGGTAGACGACTACTACGCCACATCTGCCGCAAAGTTTCTCTCGTAGTGGGTATTCTGGGGACTGTAGCTCTCGTCTATGCCTTGTTTAGATTAGGAGAGTGAATGAGGGTGCGATAAGGCATCAAAGGATAGGGCAGGGCATCTTTCTGGTGTACCAAGGTTGACTTGAGCCTTGTTTGTGTAATTACCAAAGGGAAATGGGAAATGGGCATTATGAAAGAAAGAAAGCAGCTGGCGTGACACATGATGATGTAGAATCCAGTGCACAAAGCTTCCGTCACAAGTGGAACTGATCATTCAAAAAAGTAGGCACTACAAAAACCACTGCAATTTTCTGTATAAAAAGCCTTTAATGACTCGAAGAAACAAACATTCAGAATTCCACCAAAAACGATGAAGTATAATTAAGATTTGAAGTCACAGCTCTCATAGAAAGCCTATCAGAAGATCCCGCGCCTATCAGACCTACCTTAATACCAATGGTGCGACTCACCCCTCCGCTGCTCCCCAATTCCCGCATCGCAACCCGCGCGCATCAAACGCACATCTCCGAACATCATCTCAAATTCAAATGAAGAACGAAAAGGGCATGAAACCCCCAGGCGTTAACCTTATAGATTGGCAGATTAACTTACGAGATTTTTCGGGCCGGAGTGGACATCGAGGAATTGTGGAATTTGTAGGGAATGATTTCATGGTCGTTTACTTGAGACGAGAAACCAGGTTGATGGCTGAAGAGGGCAGAACTGGCAGGTTGACAGGCTGTTTCACTTGGGAGGGCGGTCGAGGGGATATTAATATGGGCTTGGTGAGGGGCATTTAATATCGAGTAATAAATGAGGTGGGAAGACGAGTGAAAAATGCCATTTCGAAGCTCGGTCTGAATAATATCCCAGGTTTGGAAAAGAGGCAATGTTGTTTATCACACAAAGTCATGAGTATGTCAGGACAACTGGCAGATGCATCGTCCCGTGCTGGAGAATCGTGGAGCGAAAGAAACGCCAGGTCAATACATTGATGGGATGAGGTTTCTTTCAGGGGGCTGAAATGCTTGACCATGGTGGCGGTTTAGTCATCCAATGAAAAGGGGGATTTTCCATGCGCTGTAGTGCAGAACGCTTCGTTTCAAGATGCTGCCACCCGAACAGAATCCGAAATCGAAATCATTGGAAGGGCCGATGCGTCTAAAAGAGAGCGCCGAGAAAATGCTGAGAGATCGTCTACAAGGGGCGGTTACGGCAGCAATTTCAATTTCTATGCGCTGAGGAAGTGAATGTTTCGAGGGTTATTCTTTCAACGACATCAAATCATGACTTCCGAGGTTCCAAGGAAATAGGAAAAGGAGAGGGAGGAGGGAAAGGGGCTCTCATCTCATGCAGAACACAGTTACCGTGGCGCTGGTGCCTCTAAGTCGAACCCTATTCTTATCCGGCCGCAGACGGAAGCGGCGTTCTATGATTATCGTGATCAAATAATCTCCCCCCCCCTATCAGCATTAGAACAATGCGCAGTCGATGATCTTAATAAGATTGAAGATGACGAAGACAAAGACGAAGACCAAATACTTTTAATCCTCTCCACAAAAAGACCCAAAAGATATTTTCTGATCAAAAATTCGTCTCTGGGCAGACTATTCCTATTGTATCCTGTTGTACTACCTTCTACTACCCTCTCGGGCAAAAAGGTCTTGGAATAATAATAAAATCCCCTGAAAAGAAAGATTTTCCTCTTCTGCTTGTTCTGTGCGTGGTGTTTCACTAGTCCAGGCCAATCCTTGGTGTTGAAACGGTAACGCTTTGTGCCTGGCGATCCTAGAGAAGCCCCAGCTTTTTCATTCAGTGGCCAAGGGAAGGCCAGCACAACGCCAATCAAGACCCCAGATTAATCCTCATCCTCGTCCTAGTCCTCGTCCTTGTCCTCCCCCAAAATCTAAATTGATTAGGGGGCTCGCTAAGGAGAAAAAGGATCAGAGGGGATCCACACTGCATCATTTTGTCCACCTATTTTTCGCTCCTCACAGCCTCTCCTGTCCGAGTGGCTTGGTCCTAGTTGCTGGTGGGAATCTGGTTGGTACCTGCAGCAATGCAATTTAGGGCATGGATCTTGGCCTGGTGCATGCACGATTCCTGATTTAGTGCCCCCTTTACCCTTGCTAATACGAATTACTGCCGTTGCCTTTTGTCAACCACCTCCCGCTACTTTGCTTTCTCTTTCTCTCTTCTTTCCTCACCAAGATTCTCTCTTGACCACACAGTCCTTACAGTCATTCCTTGCAATAGATTTCTTCTCATTTTCAAACTTCAGTCATTCTTTTAAGAGAGCTACCTTTGCGGAATCGACTTTCGCTCGTTCAAACTGTCCATATTTACATTATCACGACCCCTAAACAACCCAACGACTTCAGACGAAGATCCAAATATCAGCATTGGAAAATTGAGAGAAGCATTGATTGCTTAGGGATTCAAGAGAAGAGCTTCTATCGAATTATCTCTATTGCGAATCAATCATCATATCCAAAATGCAATTCACCACCTTATCGGTGGCCTTTTTCGCGGCGTTGGCCTCCGCACACGCACACCACCCCCAGCACTTCCACCACCGTCGTGGATTGAACGGTACTTCTGGGCCATCGACCACCTTGACCATCCTTTCTACCCATACCTCCGTTATCACCAGCTGTGCTCCAACAATCACAAACTGCCCTGCTCGTGGAAATGGTGGAGCGGTCACAGTCACCGATGTAGTTACCATCGCAACGGTAGGGACTAATTTCAAAGTTCATACGGATATATAACTAATGATTCATCCAGACCGTTTGCCCAGTTGCCGAAGCTGAATCTGCTAGCTCCGCTGCCCACTCTTCCTACTCCGCAAGCATCGCCAACTCAGCAGGAGGCGCTGTTACAACCTCAGCCCCAACCATTCCCCTCTCGACTGGCAACTCGGGCTCAGCTCCCACTGGTGCGGCTGGTGGTGAGGGATCATCTGTAGTTCTCACATACACTCTTGGCTCTGGAACCTCCACTACTGTTGTTACCACAACCATCTTGCACACAAGCACTAACACCGTCTATGCTACCCTCCCAGCCTCGTCTGCAGGAGGTGCCGCAGGAAGTGCCGAGTCTGCAAGTTCAACGACTACTCTCACCGGAACAAGCACTTCGACCAAATACGTCACGGTCCAGGCTGCTTCTTCTGCAGCTGGTTCTGCCGCTTCTGGCGCAGCAGGAGGTCTTGGAGGTGCTTCAAGTGCTGCCGGTGCTGCTGGTGCTTCAGGAAGCTGTGTTCCAGTCACTGTCACTGTTGCTGTGTCTACCGTCACAGTGGTGAGTTTCCCCAACGAGCTAGTGCCAATATTTATTTGTACTAACCCTTTCGATAGACAGCGACCCCAAGCTCTGGCTCTGGCTCAGAAGGTGCCGTAAGCTCAGCAGTCAACAATGCCGTTGCAGGCTCATCCGCGGCCACCTCTCCAGTTGTCGTCGTCAGCACTGCCACCATTTCCCCAGTCCCAGTCAGCACCGGAGCCCCATACGGCAACGGAACTGAATCTGGATCATGGGGCGCAAGCAGCGGCTTCATCTCCAAGACGAAGACGAAGCCCGCTTCATTGCCAACCGGTAGTTGGTAAATCATAAACCTCATGAATGGATAAATCGGGGAAGGGGGGCCTGATTCAAGCGATTGAGGAGGCAGAAACAACCATATTACTTTCATGTGTATTAAATATTCTTCATTTTGGATTTACATTTTATGGATATACCTTGCTTCTTTGCAAAAGTAAGCTCTACATCTATATCAACTACAACAAGCGATGCATCACCAACCGGATTGGATAGGCGTTCAATGATGAAAACTGGAGGGAAGTCCGGGGGTTATTGGACTGTGTACATCGAGTCAATGAAATATGTACTGTCACTTCGTGCGAACGCACCCCATTTTCTGATGAAGCCTTTTAAATGATGTATTTACTCTCTTGGCATCTTGCACGCATTTTATACTTAAATGAGGCCGCGTCATGGCCGGCCTGTGTGATGGTGAGTGGTGATCCGTCTTGGGCTTGTGCCGCTTTGGGTCAAGAGAAAAACCCCCTCGGTATTTTGATCCTGAATCATTACCTGAGATCGATTTCCTAAAAACGTGACAAAGTCACTAGTTCTCCAAAAGCAACATCCCACCTGCATGTATTACATATGTCAGTGGGCTGTTTGAAAACACGGGCAATTTATTAATGTTTTGAGAAAGTGAACCCGAAATATGCGTCTCCCATTTGCTCCACCAACACGGTTTCTATTTTGAGCCTGTCAATATCAGCCGTCTTATTTCGCGGGAGCCTTCCCTGATCGACGACCATGACGGAGCCGAGAATCACCTGCAAACGGAAGGCGGTCAACATCACTCTCGAGGCCCAAAACAAGACATTTGAAGTCACATCAGACTGTTTCGACTAAGAGACACGGACTCGACGCTACAGGATCATGATCTTGATCTCACCTGATAATGGTTTACGAAAACAGGAAATTGCTGTTCTTATAAATTCTGCATTCTTGATTCTTGATTCTGGATGCTTCTTATTTTGCATGAATCCGATCAGTCAGCAAGGTTGAAGCGAAAACGGCAGGCGCCAAACATCCCGCCTTCAGAACAAAACCTTACGACATCGCTCACCTTGACGCACACGACGATACCAACCTCCCTCATTTTGAGGACGGCGGCCTTTGACACTTTCGATTCTCTGTACACTGTTTGTGGCCTTCTTTCACCAATTTATATTCTCTGCATTGTACTATTACGAATCACATTTCCACCGCGTTTTACGATAGACCGCGATTCACTTCCATCCTCGACACACTTTAGTAGCATTATCCAAGTGTTGATAAACGCCACACCGACCTGCGAATTCGCTACCCCACCTGTCTATCCAACTACAACATATGAACATATTCATGATGCATCGCGCATCAGACGATCTCAGCGACCCTGCTCGCAACTTGGCCGAGTCAACAGGCCAATCCGGAATACCCGAAGATATCGATTTAGACCTCATAAATGAAGAAAGCAACGATACCAGAATACACACGCCTCCCCCGCGCATAGCGGCGCGGTTCTACCGTCCCACAAATAACCGCAGAAAGTCTTCCGCCGCTTCGTCCCGCCGTGGTAGCATATCTTCTGCCCATTCGCATCAATCACACGCCTCGAGCCGCCATAGCGGACCACAGAGCAGCTATGTTGCGCAACACCTACGAAGAGCATCAATCATCGAGGACCGCAAAGCGAGATTGGCAGATCGAGCAGCACATGCGGAGAAAGTCAGGTTGAGGGCCGCGCTGGCCAAGGCAGCCCCAAGGAGCACGACGAATAGCGAGGAGAGAGCGTTGGCTGCCCAGCAAGCTAGAGAGAAGAATTTGGCAGAGATTGTGGCTAGTTGTGCGGAAGAAGTGAAGCGAGCGAAAGGTATTGCGGAGAGCATGAAAGAGAAAAGGGAAGCGGAAGGAAAGAGGTTGCGAAGGGACATGGAAGAGAGGCTCGCTGAAGCTGAGAGGAGGCGAGAGGAGATCTTGAATAGAGGCAACAACAAGAGAGGCAGGTCCTTGTCTCAACCAAGGAAGAGCACTTCTCCAATGCCAGAAATTAGAGAGGCTATCAGCGAACCTACAGCAGCCTCGAGGATACAACAACGATGGAGAATTCATCGACGATGGAAAGCTCTAAAGGACTTCGCGGATTTGGGTCTCACCATAGATAGTGTTCGAGAGACTTCATTTGAAGCTATCTCGGAATTATTGGCACAAGAAAGAGTGTTGGTTGGCACAGCACATATCTTAAGGATCTGCGGATTGAAAGAAGGAGAAAGAGGATCGGTCGACGAAATGAAGGCAGTGCGAACCTTCCTCAGCGCATTTCTAATCCTCGGGCATCCCACTCAAGTCCTTAGTAGCAAGGGAGAGAGCGGGGAGCAGGAGCAGGTGGGAGTGTTACCAATGAGGCGAGATGATTTGGCTAATCCACAGTTGCAGGACCTTGTAGCCAAGGCCCGAGATCTACTCATTTCATTCGAGAACGTCTTGTCACGACTGAATGCAGCGAATAATTACACCCCTCCTCCAGTTCAGCTTTCAACTTTATCGGAGGTATATGCTACTTTCTTCAATGCTTTTATTGCTTGGAAGGCGAGAGACTCTAGTGCTCTTGTCGAAATGATGGTTCTTAACTTTGTGGAACTTGATGAGATATGGCGGAAGGTAAATGGCAGCACCGAAGAAGTCGTCACGGAGTCATACCGAGAAGGCATCCGAGAGAACCAGCTCATACTCATGGTTCGGATCAAGAAACTCGCCGGAGAGGCGCAAGGGAAACGCTTGATCACAAAAGCTATAAGAGAAGCGCGGAAGGCGGCAAGAGCAGCAAAGAAACCAGCTGGAGATTCTCGACCCCGAGCGGCGGAATCTGGTGTTCCGCTTGATCTCGCGGCTTCGGAGAGATCGGTCACATCTCGTCTGCAAACTCTCACACCTCCTTCTACCCCTCCAAGGTCTCGAAGCACACGTGCCGATGAATTGCGAGGTGCAACCTCAGTCCTACCAGACAATCGAACTGTCGTTCATGAATTGGCCATCAATCGAGAATATCGAATTGAGATAGAGGACTGCCTTGAGCAAAGAGGGAATGTTAACGAAGTCATATTTGATTCTATGCGGCAAGAGGTTGCTGCTGGGAATAGCGATCCTTGGGTGCTTGCCATGGCCGACAACATCAAAAACAAACTACAACGTCTCCTTAAAGAGGGCAACTCCATGCACTCCCTTATTGGTGAAGCTTTGGATACCGATGTCGTTTCACGCGAACTCCAAAATGGAATGTTCTCTTACGAGAAATTCTTCTCTTTCATGGGCTCTATTCTACCCAAGCTTTGTGCACCGTTCCGGGACGCAGAGGTCAAGGACCTTGTCGACAACAAGTTGCAGTCTGGGGACATCGTCGGCCGTCTTCAAGCTTTGATGGGATTCATTGATCTCATGCAACTCGATTACGCAAACTTTATGCTGCAGCAATCTGCACCAGAGCTGATTAAGCACGCTCTTCCATACGAAACGAAGCGCTTTTCTGAGATCATGGATGAGACGTCGCAGTCCTTGACCGCTACTGAGGATGCATGGAGAATTGCCAGGACCAAGGTTTTTGCTGAGGCTGCGAAACGGGATCCAGAGAACGTCCAGCTGGCAAGGGCTCGCCCAACTCCAGACAAGATCTATGCCCAAATGCTGGTCGACATCTTTACATCTGTTAACAACTCCGTTACTATACCGGAAACACTTCAATTGGACAGCAAGCGCATCATGCGAATCAGAACGGATATTCTACGAATTGTAACAGCCGGTGCAATCTTACTGCAAAGCAAAAACATGTTAAAGAGAGACGTTCGATCCCAATGGAAAACGGAGGCAACTCGAGTCTTCTCGGTGATTGAGAACGCCAAATCAGTCGAGCACGCAGTACAGGGTATCCAAGCGGCACTTGAATCGTCCCGCTCCATGCCTGTCGCGACGAAAAATCATATCAAAGACCTCGTCACTCGCATCGTCTCCGCTGCAGACGCAACCACCTTCGCTGACGGGACTACCGAGCTTCGAGATCCCGTGATGAGACTGCTCTTAACGAGATTACGTGGCCATTTCCTGAGCCGTCTAACAGCCAACACAGAGAAAGAGAAAGTCCGCAGCGCAAGCACCGCGACTGAAAGTCTAGCAACTCTCGGGTTACCGGAGTTCGTGCAGAAAGTGGGTGGGATGGTCGAAGAGATCAATCGAGTAGGGACTTTAGATAGGGAAAGCCATGGGATGTGGTATGAAAGTGTTGCGAGTATGATTGAGCATGAAAATGCCTCTGAGGCGGATGGAACCTCTGCATAGATATATTTGGGTTCGGACCCTTTTTTTGACAGAGACCGGATATATGGTTGGCGTTTGGATGGGCAGGGCCGATAATGACAATGATTCCCCTTCTCATGTATTTGGGAGTTTCGGGTTGCATTGGCATCGATATCGGCATTTTTGGTTATTATGTTTTAGCATTTGTATTCCATATATTGAATACCGGGAGGGCAGGCAACAGCGCATAAGCAGCGAATATAAGGTCACGATTACAACGCGTTTATCGAACTTCAGGGGTTTCGTCCTCCTTATGGGTGCATTTCATGCTCGTGCGGGGATTTTTCAATGTCTGATTGATTCTGAATGGCTAGTTTTCTTTGACACAATCAATAATTTGTTCGCACAATGACCATTTACACAATTCTACCTCCCTACCTAGCCGCGTATACTTTTACATATGTACTCATACCCCTTCCACCCCCACCTTCCATTTCAACTCATCTACCTCTCCTTCCCCTCCCAAGCACCCACAAACACCTTCCCCCAAACCTCCATCCACCGTCCCAACCCCACACTAAGCGGCTTCCCCGGATTCTTAAACGATCGCGTCATTATCTCCTTTAATCTCGCCCTCAAAGTCTTAATAACAAGCATAGTCTTCCAGTCACTAACTGCGAAGCGTGCGCGGTTGCCGTCGAGGATCAAGACACCAGCGAACATCTGTTTTAAAGGGTCAGAGATGGGTAAAAAGGGGAAGGGGCAAAGGGAGACTAACATCGCAACGGACATCACCGCATAGGAGGGCGATGGCGAATTCTTCTATGGCGGTAGTTTCGTGTGCGTTGTAGAACCTGTGCCAAAACTCATTAGTATTTTTTCTTTGGGCGAGGGTAAAGTTGAGGATTGGGCTTGTGCTTGGGCTTTGGGTAAGTCCTTGGGACGACTTACTGCTTAGCTTGCATAATATGATAATAACTCAGCCACTTCAACTCATGATGACCCTTATTCACAGACGACGGATGCAAACTAATCGACTGATTATTGGCACAATTGCGGAATCCCTTCCCGTCGCGGATGAGTAGTTTGGGGTAGAAGGACCAGCCAATTACGGAGGTGGTGATGAGATCGTTGTCACTGTTTATATTGGCGCGTTGGGGAATGTCGAAGAATTGGCGGCGGCGGCTGGAGAATCGGGTTCTTTTGGTTTGTTTATTAGTGGGGGTTGGGTGATGGAATTGGGGAGGGGGGGGACCATACTTGTTGAGGGCAGTACGTTCAGCTTCCGTGAGAGGTAGGAACCCGGAGTCGACGATGCAGACTACGAGTTGGCCTTTAAGGTCTTCAATGTTAGAGAGGGTTTGTTGGCTGAGGAAGTTCTTGCGGCAGAATTGGTATTCGGAGCCGCCGGTTACGCATACTCGTTTCCAGGCTAGGTAGGCGTTGTAAATAGTTAATAGGTCCGAGTCCCCTGAGGGGTGTTAGTAAATGGATCTGTAAAGAACAAGTAGAAAAGGACAAACCTCTACGAAAGGCAAGGCGGACAGTATCTGCTTGAGCCCGAGCTCCAAATGGAGCAGTAAACGGAGATTTCGAAGACACAATAGCAGCAATGGTAATAACCGCATCCAAACATTTGAATATGCTACCCAGAAGAATGAGTTTTCCCAAGAAAACATCCAAAGGTAGTCTTGCAAGTTGGATACCCAAGGGAGTTAGATCTTCGCCTGGTGTTAAGGCTCTGACATCTATGAGTGCGTCGATTGCTCGACGAATATTTTTAGCGGAAGGGGGGTCCAAAGCTTGGCTGAGTGTCTCTTCGATACCTCCGAGCTTACAAATCTTTACACGGATAGCAAGATCTTGTAGTGATAAGCGAAGTAACTCGGGAGTTTGTTGATCGGCCATCTAATGGATTATCAGCACCATTAAAATTTGCAGGCAATGTTTGAGAAGACCCACAAGTTGATCATGTCTATGTTTCGTGAAAAGATGAAAACACAACCCCTCCTGTACTCTTCCGGCTCGACCTCTCCTCTGCTTCGCATTTGCCTTGCTAATGAAGGTCTCTAAAAGCCTAGATAGCTGTCGTCGTTCATCGAATCTGAGAAATGTGAGCAAACAACCCAGATCTCCGAAGAGACCAAAACGTACCTCATCTCACGATGTTTACCCGTATCTATTACACATGTGACATCAGGAATGGTAATACCAGTTTCAGCTATATTTGTAGCAAGAACAATCTTTCTCGTACCAGGAGGAGGAACGAGGAAAGCCGCTTCCTGATCTTCGCTTGCAATAGTTGAATGCAACGGATAGATAAACCAATTTGACTGAAAGAGCGGATGCCCAAGAAGCATATCGTTAAGTTGTCTAATCTCCCCAATTCCGGGAAGAAAGACCAAAATTGCCTTGCTATACATTGCAAAGTTATCATCATGAGCAATCTTCGCTATCAATTGAGTGACTAGCTCGAACTCGATCCGGTACTCGTCTATTTGAGAGATTGTAGTTCGAGTCTTGCTACTATATCCGCGAAGCTCCTTGGTGTTTTCCGCCTTGGCTGCGTCGCTTAGATCAGTATCTGGTAGATCGATATCGTCGTCAAGATCAGTGAACCGCTCCTGAAATCCATTGTCGAAGACAGAGAACCCGGTCAGCTCTACCGCATCTTCCAGATACTTGACTTGTACTGGGAACGTCCGTCCCGGAACATTCAAAACCGGAGCTCCGTCCAAGTATTTGGAGAAGCGCTCAGCATCGACAGTGGCAGACATAAGAACTACCTTGAGATCTGGTCTTCGAACCATGAGCTTCCGTAAAACAATTAGAAGGAAGTCACTGTCAATTGTCCGCTCATGAACCTCGTCTAGGACAATATGGGTAATATCTTTGAGATCAGTAGATCCTTCCAGCATTCGCATAACAATACCAGTGGTAGCGTATACGAGTCGAGTTTCTTTGACAGTATTTGATTCGAGTCTGATCGCGTAGCCAACTAGAGACCGGGAGGTGCCAAGATCATTCTTGCGTTCCCCCAGTTCTTCACTGACTCGGCGGGCTAGGGAAATGGCGGAGATTCTTCGAGGTTCTGTACAGTAAATCTTGCATGGTTTTCCTCTCGAAAGCTGGTCCTCCAAAATGAATGAAGGGACCTGCGTACTCTTGCCGCACCCTGTCTCTCCGCAGATAATCACAACTTGTTCTTTATCTATTGCTCGAAGAACCTCGTCTTTGAAGCCCCACATAGGTAATTGCATACGTGATTGAAGCATCGTCTGATAGCTTGGGGAACTAAATTTATCCGCCCAAATTTTTTGGTAAGCCTCAGATGTAAGATTGGATCTAGCAGACTTCTCAGGACTCAATTCCTCTTTGTTGTCTGCCGCGCGAGCAGCTCCGCGATTTCGAAATGCTCCTTGAATCAGAACACCATCTTCCATTTCCTGGTCTCTCTTCTGGCGTACCATATCACGAAAAGTACGAATATCATTACGGTCTACCTCATCAGCTTTCGTTTTCTTTGCTTCTGCAAATTCTGTCCATAAATCTCTCCACGTCGCCGGTAAACGGAGAAAGACCTTGTCCTCTCTCGCCGAAGAGCCAAAAATGAAGAATAGTGCGGTGGTGGCAATATAAGATTCTGATTGCTTTGTGTCTGGTGCGGAAACTGCTATCATGCTGAATGACTGTGATTTTGGAGAAGCTACATACTCAATCTCTCGAGGCGGCAACGAAGCTAGCTGATCTTGAACTTTAGACCAAGTGATTCGGAGAGAATGACGGTTTGAGAAACTTGAGTCCGATATGAGGTTATAAGAAAGTTTGACGGACGAGTCCCTGGTCCACCGTCAGCAAAATGCGTTCCGGCGTCTTGTGATTGTGTTCGAAAACTGACCTAGCTCGACATGCCTCCTCCAACACTCTCGGAGGGCTCACTCCTGTCCACTTTCCAAAGTTTCTAATAGTGACCTTTATTCCATTGGTGCCATTGACAACCGTGCTGCTCTTACCTGTTAACGGATCAACTTCATTGACGGGTAAGCTGGCAAATAAATCAGCGAGAGCAGCATCATCATCGCTGCTAGTTTCCTCGAGTAAGGCTGCTCCAATTTTTGCTGCTTCTCGACTAACTTCATCGTCAGAATCGACCAATGTTTCTGATCCTTGAGGATCGTTACTGTCAGTAGCAATTTCTGCAGCATTTCTGCGTGCGGCTGCTTCCCTTTCCAATTGAATTCGCCGAGCCTCCCACTGCTGATCAGCCAAGTAACGGTCAAACAACACGTCATCCTCGATCTTCCTAATCTTTCTAAGTAACTTGGCCGTTTTAGGATCCGTTGTAGGCTGGTTGCTTGGCGATTTTTGTGCGGGCTTCTTACTATTTGAGCGTGAAGGTGCTTCCCGAATAACCAGAGGTTTCAAATGGAATAACTTTGATTTTGTTTCCAAGTAGACGGGAAGAAGCTCATCAGGATCAATATCGCTATCATAATCCATAGCAATTGCTTTCTTTGGAGATTCATGTCTCTTTTCCACCTGCGTCGCGTTTCCGGCCACTGATAGTCCCAGTCCAACATGGCGAGTATCGGATTCAAAGCGCGGTGTGCTCGTACCAGATGCCAAAGGACTATCATTTGGAGTGTCTAGAGTCGGTAGTGTTAGATCTGGGAGAAACATAGGGAAAGAGTTACACTTACCAGTCCGGGATTTGGGAAACGATCCTGGTTTGCGTTGCCAGCTCTCATAATCGGGGAGTTCTTCTCTAGAACACTCCCGGGCAAACCAATCCAAAGATTCTTCCAGGCCCCATATGGTATCTTTATTACTGGTCCCAATTTTGTCTGAGATATCTAGCACATGTTGTAATGCCAAGATAACTTTATCTCGTAGAAATCCTGCACCAACTAATGTTTGCTGAAGAGTCCAGAGCCGAATGGCAAGATCTTCTTCCAAAGATTGCTTCGACATATTAGAAGCATCGGCTGCTTGGCCTGAAAATCGACCCTCTTCCTTGATTAAATCCAATATCTCCTCCATAAGTTCGGGCGGGAGCCATTTTCTGGCATTCAAATTCTCGGCTTGGGTCCTGAGGACTCGACGTTCTGTCTCTAATCTGGTTTTCTGACGAAGAGCGTCTCTTTTCGATTTTTGGGCGTATTTTTCTACAAGTACCTGTAGTTCCGACTCCTCGAGCTGTTTCTCAAATTCCTCTGGCGTCAAAGTCTTCTCGGGCAATGTTGGCTCCCCATTTAATGCCACAGGGCCTGATAAATCTCCTTGTTGATTTTTGGGGGTGTTGGATAGCTCTTCGGTGGGGACTGGGTCTTGCTCAACATCGAGAGCTTCGGCCTTTGGTTTTGAAGCAATAGAAGTGGTAGCAAAGCCCCGCGCAGGATTTGATGCTGGCTTCTTCTTTTTACCCTTGCCAGCCATGTTGCAATATAGCGGCTTGTAATTTGCACTATCTTATGCAAATATATCCAACGCGGGGGCGGGGTTGTGTCGTGATGACACCGGAAAATATTGTATATAAAAAAATATCAGGATCGGCTATTTTTCGCCGACTATCAACAAGCACCTTAAAAATCGTGAACCAGCAAGCACCAGGCAATCTACCTTTGAGGTCATGACAATATTCTCGAACCTGCAAGATGACTGAGGTGGAGGTTAACGGAACAGGTTGGGGAGATCTAGACATCGGTGCCACGAAGGCAGTGCTGTCGTCGTCCTCCACAACTCTACGATTGGGGCATCTACATATCCTTGAAGAGAGGCTCTCTAAAAATGGTAAACAAAATTCTCAAGTTGACAAGCAATATTTGAGATGGTCATTAATTACATGGAGTAGAGATAGACCAAACCCTCATCCCTCCCTTACTGTATCTCTTCTTCAATACCTATGCGTATTACCACGATCGAAACTCACGGCGTGCCGTTCAACGATGCATACGAACAATATTCAGCTCAAATGCCCCTCCTGAAGCATTGCTAGGCTTTGTGAAAGCAGTTCACAAAGAAACCTCAAAGCCTGGACTTGCACCGAGCAATGCTTTCGTTCTGGTGGAATGGTGTAGCATATTGCTCCAGGAGCTATCTGGGACAAACTGGGAGAAATGGGGACTTGAAACACTGATCAGTAATGCTCAAGCTCTGGAGCTTTGCCTCAGCGAATCCTCGCGGTCCAATGTCAAACATTCCGCGCTCGTAATCACCCGACGCGGCCTGCGAAAAGTCTTCTCAGAAGGCGATACGGGGAAGAGAGCGATTGAAGAAGCTATACAAAAGTTTGCTTCAAAGGGGGGCCCTCCTTCTTCCAGCAGTGCTGTTATGCTTGGGGTTATCGCTGGTGTTTGCGCGAGGAAACCAGAGGCAAAAGAAATAGTGTCGGAGAAGAAGTCCGAATTTTACACTTTCTATACAAAAGAGATTATTGGGTCCCGAACACCGATTCCCCTTCATGTTTCCAATGCATTGGGAGACTTCTTTGTCGAATTTAGCACGAAAAAGGATTTAGAGAAGGAAATCATTCCCTCCCTCGAAAAGGCTCTTTTGAGAGCCCCAGAAATCGTCTTAAACGACCTTCTCACACCACTATTCCGCTCCCTGCCCGAATCAATAGATCTTTCGAGTGTCCTGAAAACCAACCTTTTAAAGCCATTGCTGTCAAATATCAAATCCACGAATGCCACAATTCGTCATGGCGCGTTGTTCACCTTCAAAGCTGCTGTACTTCGGTGCCACGATGTGGAAGTCCTTGCTCAAATAACAGAGGAGATTCTAACACCCCTGAAATCAGGAAAGCTATCCTCGGCAGACCAGAGAGCAAATTATGCAGACATGCTTGCTGCACTCCCCATCTCGAAGAAGACTTTTGCTGCAACGTCTGCCGGGATTGCTTCTGTTGCAGGAAAGGAAGCCAATGAGGCCGCTCTGAATTCTGAGACTCTTGCGCTTCTTCACTATCTGGAATGGGGAGTACATAACGAGATGGACCTCGAAAAACCTGTAATTGATGCAATTGTCAAGGGAATTTCTGACAAAAAGGTTCCAATTAGAAGATTGTGGATAATCCGCCTTGGGGAGCTTTTCTGGTCGACCAGTGATTCTGAGATCTTGAAGTCTAAGTTCTCTGTCTTAGCAGAGTCGTCGATGCCGGCTCTGTTGGATATATGGAATGAAGCTACCACGAACCCATTAGCTGCTGCGCAATCTGGTCTTGTCACTGCCGCCTATGTGTTTACTGCAATTGCATATAATCAATTCCACTCCACTTCTAGCCCAAAGGTAGAAGCAGCGCTGAAAAAGGCTCAAATAGCACGGCAAACTCTAGTAATGGAGCCTAAACCATCATTTTTGCTAAACCAGCGCATTTACGGAAAGCTATCTAGTGATGATGACTTCAGGTGGTTCCTCCGAGCTCTTTCCTCTGCATCTCATGATATGGCCGATCTTCAGAGTGACGCAACGATCGCCATAGGTTGGTCACAGGCAATCATTTTCTGTATCTGCTCAGCCTCCGTCAAGCCAGCAATTCGGAGAGAGGCTTCTCTAGCCTTATCTAAGGCATATGTCAAGAATCCAGCTCATATATCCAACATCATTGTGCAAGGTCTTTGGCGGTGGAGGCACTCTGTCGAATCTGGCGAGAAGGACAGCGCAGCTGCTGTGGCAAAAACGGACAATCAGCACCTCCACTTGGTTGTCAAGTCAATATGTTTACCCCCGATCGAAGTCTCACGACTTGGCTCTGACATTGATGAGTCAATAAGAAGAAATCAGATGATTTCTATGCTGGTACTTTCACGGCCCGAGTTGATACCCCGGATAAGCTGGATCAATCTCTGTTTAAGAGTAGAGGTGGATCCCGGAAACCTCGCTAGAGTTTCTGGCAGAGAGTTAATTCAACAGATCCTGGACTGTACAGATTTTAATGGAAAGGTAATGAACTTAATAAAACCCATGCCTACGATCATTTGCTGATTTCGAATAGGTTGCTTTGCAAGAGTTAGATGCTGTGAAAATTGCTGCGTTTAACGCGGCTGCAGAGCTTGCTTTTGTAGCGCCTGATGTAATGACATCCCTTATAGTTGAATTGTTTGAGAAGGATCTCGACCCCTCGCAGTTCGCAAACATAGGCCCAACAGAAGCTGCCATCTTTCGAACGCCAGAGGGCACCGCCTTTGTTGATGTTTTGGCTTCTAAGTCCCAAAATTTTGTAGCCAACAAGAACACCAAGGATTATGACACATTGAAATGGGAAGAAGACCTAAGGTCTCAGTTAGCACAGAAGAAGGGCCAACAAAAGAAGCTCACCCCCGAAGAGACTGCTAAAGTCAATGCTCAACTGAAAAAGGAGTCTGATATTCGACTCCAAATTCGTCACCTTGTTGCCAGACTCATGCGTGGAATCGGTATTGTGAAGAGTCTTGCCACTGGTCCTCCAACTGAGGCAAGTCTATGGATGGGTCCTGCAGTTAAAGCGCTCGTCGATATCATCAATGCCGGGGCTATTCTTATCGTGGGAAATGCAGCTCCTGATGCTTATATATTGTGTGCAGAGAGACTTGCTAGTCGCATTGGCACCCTCCGCCCTTTTATTGGTATTGCAACCTTAAGAGCTTTGAATGTTCCGCATCTACCAGAAGCTCTGTCCCAGGAACCTTTAGGAGCGCTGATTACTAGAGTCCTGTACCGTCTTCGGTTTTCTGGAGAGCAACGTCCTTTTGACACGGTATCTCTGACGTACATACTGCCTCTGGTTTTCTTGGTTCTTAGCAAAGGCGGCTTTGGGGAAAAAGATGATGCGGAAGCCCAACTAGTACTGGCGTTAGAGTTCCTCTCGTTCCACACTGACGCCTGCTCTGATATCCTTGTGCCGCGTCAACAAGTTCTGGCTATATTGATATCATCCATGCAGACTTATAATCAGCATTATAAGATGATTAAGGATTGTCTAGCAGATCTTTGCCGCTGCATCGCGCCCAGTATCACTGATCGAGAGATTACTATTCTTGCTCGGGGTGCCATTGTGCCACAAGCTTCTGTTCGAACATCGGTCTTGCAATCTATCAGCGCAGAGATTGATATGAGTGAACTTAACTTCTCTGAAGAAGTATGGCTCGCGTGCCATGATGATGTGGATGAAAATGTTGATCTTGGTCGTGATATTTGGGAAGAGAGTGGGTTCGATGTATCTATCGAAACCCCTTTCAGAATGCTATCATATCTCGAGAGTATCGACAAACAGCTTCGAAGAGCCGCTGCTCGTTCGTTAGCAGAAGCTGTCAAAATCCAGAGCTCAACCTTCCGCGAAATTATTGAACGTCTCCAATCTTCTTACCAAGAGTTAGCGAAACCTCGCAAACCCCAACTTGATGAGTACGGTATGCCGAAGAAAACGGATCTATCTAATCCATGGGAGGCTAGGAATGGTATTGCGCTTGCCTTCAAGGAATTGGCATCCGTGTTCGAGGAAGGCTTGCTTGATAAATTTCTTCGTTTCTTGATTGAGCAGGGTCCTCTCGGGGATCGAAATCCAAATGTTAGAGAGGAGATGGTTGAAGCTGCGACGGCGATTATTGCTCTTCATGGAAAAGACAAGGTCGAGGCTCTCATGAAGACTTTCGAGAACACACTCGAAGCACCAGACAAAGGCTCAGAATTTGCTGATAGAGTGAACGAAGCGGTTATTATTATGTATGGTGCTCTGGCCCGTCATTTGAAGTTAGGAGACTCTCGTGTACCGAAAGTCGTCGATAGGTTGCTGGAGACGTTAAGTACTCCGTCAGAAACTGTGCAGTATGCTGTTGCGGAATGCCTGCCACCTCTCGTCCGGGCATCGGCCGATAAAACCTCAGACTACGTGCAACAAGTTCTTGAAAAACTTTTAAATTCGAAGAAATATGCAGCTCGACGTGGTGCGGCTTATGGGCTCGCGGGTATTGTTCACGGTAAGGGAATTTCTGGGCTGAGGGAGTATCGAATTATGTCGACGTTGAAGGGAGCCATAGAGAACAAGAAGGATGTCAATTCTCGAGAGGGTGCACTATTAGCCTATGAGCTACTGTCTACGATTCTCGCCCGCGTTTTCGAGCCTTATGTCATTCAAATCGTACCTCAGTTACTATCGAGCTTCGGTGATGCGAGCGCCGACGTACGCGAGGGCTGCTTGGCAGCTGCGAAGGCCTGCTTCTCTAGTCTTAGTTCTTATGGGGTAAAGCAGATTCTACCCACTCTTCTAGAGGGCCTTGATGATCCACAGTGGCGGAGTAAGAAGGGAGCATGCGATTTACTTGGGGCAATGGCATATCTTGACCCGCAACAGCTGGCTCAAAGTTTGCCTGAGATTATTCCACCCTTGACCGGTGTTCTCAACGACAGCCATAAAGAAGTCCGCCTCGCAGCTAATCGAAGTTTGAAGCGCTTCGGAGAAGTCATCAGCAATCCTGAGATCAAAAGTCTGGTTGATGTTCTTCTGAAGGCTTTGAGCGATCCCACGAAATATACCGACGACGCTTTAGATTCTCTGATTAAGGTATCGTTTGTACACTACCTTGACGCTCCATCATTGGCCCTCGTTGCTCGTATTCTCGAGCGTGGATTGGGAGATCGTTCAGCCACGAAACGAAAATCTGCTCAAGTCATCGGCAGTCTTGCACACCTGACAGAGCGAAAGGATCTTGTCTCACACCTGCCAATATTAGTTGCGGGTCTCAAGATCGCTGTCGTCGATCCAGTACCAACGACTCGTGCTACAGCCTCCAAAGCTTTGGGCTCTCTAATCGAAAAGCTAGGAGAGGATGCCCTTCCAGACTTGATTCCAGGATTGATGCAGACTTTGAAGTCGGATACTGGAGCTGGAGACAGACTCGGATCTGCTCAAGCTCTTAGCGAAGTACTCGCAGGTTTAGGTACCGGCCGCCTAGAGGAAACCCTTCCAACAATTTTGCAGAATGTTGCATCTTCCAAACCATCTGTCCGCGAGGGGTTCATGTCACTTTTCATATTCTTGCCCGTCTGCTTTGGCAACAGCTTTGCCAACTACCTTAGCAAGATCATTCCACCAATTCTATCCGGACTCGCAGACGATGTTGAATCCATTCGCGACACATCACTTCGAGCTGGACGTCTTCTCGTAAAAAACTTTGCAACTAGGGCCATCGACCTGTTACTTCCAGAGCTTGAGCGAGGCCTTGCCGATGATAGTTATCGAATCCGACTCAGTTCCGTCGAGCTCGTTGGTGACCTACTGTTCAATCTTACTGGTATCAGCGCCAACACTGAACAAGAAGAGGTTGAGGATGGGGCGCAAGAGGCAGGAGCATCGTTATTGGAGGTTCTTGGCGAAGAAAAGCGAAACAAGGTGCTGTCCTCTTTGTATATTTGTCGCTGCGATACGTCCGGTTTGGTTCGCACTGCGGCAGTCAACGTTTGGAAAGCTTTAGTAGCGAGCCCGAGAACGTTGAAAGAATTGATACCTACACTTACACAACTCATCATTCGACGACTTGGTAGCTCAAATATGGAGCAGAAGGTCATTGCCGGAAATGCACTTGGCGAATTGATTCGCAAGGCAGGTGATGGTGTTTTGTCAACTTTATTGCCGACCCTCGAGCAAGGCCTTCAAACATCGACGGATACTGATGCGAAGCAAGGAATATGTATAGCACTACGAGAGTTAATATCCTCTGCTTCCCCTGATGCTTTGGAAGATCATGAGAAGACCCTGATATCAGTTGTTCGGACCGCCCTCGTCGATTCTGACGAGGATGTTCGAGAATCTGCGGCTGAAGCTTTCGACTCTCTCCAACAAATTTTCGGCAAGAGAGCCGTCGATCAGGTTCTGCCGCATCTGTTGAACTTGTTGCGCACAGAAGATGAAGCTGATAATGCCTTGGCTGCACTTTTGACCTTGCTCACGGAAACTACAAGGTCCAATATCATTCTTCCGAACTTGATACCCACCCTCACGACTTCTCCAATATCATCTTTCAACGCAAAAGCATTAGCTTCTCTGTCTACTGTTGCCGGCTCCGCCATGACTAGACGTCTCCCAAGTATCATCAACTCTCTGATGGATAATATAATTACTTGCAAGGACGACGAGCTTCGTGCAGATCTCGAGGCATCGTTCGATACAGTTATTCTCTCAGTGGATGAATACGACGGTCTTAATACAGCTATGAGCGTTCTTCTCGCACTTGTGAAACACGATGATCACAGACGAAGGGCAGCCACTGATTATCACCTTGCCAAATTCTTTGGTGTCGCAACTGTCGATTACTCTCGGTATAACCAAGACATCATTCGCGCACTCCTCTTATCTTTCGACGATAGAGACCTAGAGGTAGTCAAAGCCGCCTGGACGGCTTTGAATGAGTTTACGAAGAAATTGAAGAAGGAAGAAATGGAAACCCTTGTCTTTTCCACCAGGCAGATTCTGCAACATGTTGGCGTGGCAGGTTCAAATCTCCCTGGTTTCGGTCTACCAAAGGGTATCAATGCAATTTTACCCATTTTTCTACAAGGGCTTATGAATGGTACCGCTGAGCAAAGAACGCAATCTGCTTTAGCAATATCCGATATCGTTGACCGAACGAATGGAGACTCTCTGAAGCCATTTGTTACACAAATCACTGGACCACTCATCAGAGTTGTCTCGGAAAGATCAGTTGATGTCAAAGCTGCAATTCTTTTGACATTGAACAATCTTTTAGAGAAGATTCCAACTTTCCTGAAACCGTTCCTCCCTCAATTACAGCGAACATTTGCCAAATCTTTGGCCGATACATCAAGCGAGGTCCTGCGAACTCGTGCCGCGAAAGCTTTAGGCACTCTCATCACATTGACTCCTCGTATCGACCCGTTGATTGCCGAGCTTGTCACAGGGTCAAGGACTTCTGATTCTGGCGTGAGAAACGCAATGCTTAAAGCATTATATGAAGTCATCAGCAAAGCTGGTGCAAACATGAGTGACGCTTCCCGAAGTGCTGTACTTGGCTTGATCGATACGGATCTAGAGGATAACGATGTTTCTATGGCCATTACTAACGCTAAATTACTTGGAGCACTCATCAAGAATGTTCCTTCGGAGAACGCTTCGGGGTTGATCAAGAACAGGGTGATCCCAACCCACTTCAGTCAGTCTTCGGTCTTAGCCCTCAACGCTGTGCTTGTTGAATCGCCTTCATCATTGACGGAGACTGCCTTCGCTGATGACTTACCGCGAGTCATAGGCCAGGGTATGTCAAGTAAACACGTGAGTATAATTCCTTGAATCAAAGCTTTTTTTGCTAACATTATGTCCCAGAATTTCATTTCAGACAACTGTGTGCTAGCAGCAGGCAAATATCTTCTTACGGAAACGCGTAGTGATGACTTCGAAGCAACCAAGCCATTGTTTGAGTCCCTAGCTACATTGATACAACCAGGAAATTCCGTCGATACCCGGCGCCTGTCACTTGTAGTCATTCGCACTGTATGCCGTCACCATATGGATCTCGTTCGTCCTCATCTCCCTATGCTGGCATTACCAATTTTCGCAAGCGTTCGAGACCCTGTCATTCCAGTGAAGCTGGCTGCTGAAGCTGCTTTCATGGCATTGTTCAATGTCGTGGATGACGAGAGCAAGATTTTCGACAGATACATGGCTGGCCAAGATTTGCCTGCAGCTCAGAAAAGGAGCATGCAAGATTACTTCAAGCGTGTTGCGCTGAGATTGGGGAATACTGCACGGGAAAGAAAGGAAGCTGAAGGAGGCCAAGGTGGTTTAGGCCTATCAAATGATGAAGTAGATGATGAACGAGAGATCTGGAGTGTGGGTAAAGTAGATCTCGGCGAGGGAGCTTTTAATGAGTGAACGAGACGTGGTAAATGTTGATTGATAGGCCTTTTAGCGACAAAAAGCTGCATTGCATTATATGAGGATACGGGAATAGTTAGATCATTCTAGATACTAAAAATGCGTTTTTGTAAAACCCCTAGTGCAGGTCCCGCTGATATGATCAATGCTTTGGCAAGCCATCTGGCACTCTTTCTTTTGCCAAATGTGAAATCTAATGTTTAATTTTGATTGATCTTATGACAACAAGCTTGCTGCTGTATAAAGGAGTGAATGGTTCGAGAAATGGAATATTCAATAGGGGCAGCTAGCGACAAATGAAGGCACGTGAATTTAGCCCTTGAAATACTTCTCATGAATTTTTGAACTGCCAAGGCTAATCAAAATGAATTTAAATTATTTCAAGAGCTTCCTCTTCCAGACTGAAATAGTTCGCCATTCAATCGAAAGTTGATTTTCTTGTGAACCTTCGAAAAATAGGGTTGTTCGGCTAGAAGCCCTCGAGCGCACCCCGAAATTGTAAAAATCTTCGCTTAGTCAACGTCCGGCTAAGAAGAGGAGAAACCGACTTCGAATTCGTGATACACCGACCTTCGACAACCCTTCGACGCCCATCATCGACACCATCGAAATCAGTCAAGATGTAAGCTGGCATATTTTCTAGATCCTCGTGCTCTGTTCAATCGAATTGGAT